>BS_KBA_SWE02_21mDRAFT_10000593_pt1 | contig 13715 bp, 10 predicted proteins | sample BalSeasSWE02_21m_FD_9196 | JGI IMG/M metagenome (IMG submission 9196)
AATGAAGATTCATCAAACGTAATCATTTATCCAACTTGGTTTGAAGGCACAAGTGAAGGCATCGCTAAGTTGATTCAAAAATACAGCTTTATAGATACAACTAAATATTTCATCCTTGCTATGGATGCACTTGGAAATGGAGTTTCATCTTCTCCTTCTAATTATAATGTTTATAAGATTAAATCTTTCCCTGAAATTACAATCCGTGATATGGTGAACTCTCAATTTAAATTAGTTACAGAAATATTAGGGTTAAAGCATTTATATGCTGCCGTTGGTGGTTCGCTTGGAGGAATGCAGGTTTTAGAATTGTCAGTTGCATATCCAGATTTTATAGATAAAATTGTTTCTTATGTAAGCACTCCTAAGTTAAGTAGTTACGAATTGCTTTGGATGAATACTCAGCTTAATATTATTGAGACTGGAAAAAAGCATGAAGTTTGTGAGAATGAAACAAGAAAAACTCTTGCAATGTTAATGGCAGGATTAGGTAGAACTCCGGCCTACTTTAGCGATAAAATAAATTCAACTGACTTTGAATCTTATTTAAATAGTTTTGATAAAGATTATTCACAAATATTCACGCTTGAAGATTATTACTCACAAATAAAAGCAATTATAAAGCATGATATATCAATTAATTTTCATGGTTCGATGGAAGAAGCTGCGAGCCAAGTTAAAGCAAAACTATTTATGATAATTTCTGAAAATGACTTATTAGTTAATCCCGTAGAAGCAAAATATTTTGCAGTGCTTACTAATGCTAAAACTCTTTTTTTGAATAATAATTGCGGTCATCTTGCTGTAAGCTGTGAGATTGAAAAGTGCAGGAAAGAGATAGCTAATTTTTTAAGTGAATAGTATGTTTTATCGACAAATTTTTTTAATAATATTTTCTTATTTGTCATTCCCACGAAAGTGGGAATCTATTTTATTTTAGGTATTGTGGATTCCCGTTTTCACGAGAATGACATTACAGCCTCGAGTCTAAAGTGGAGGCCACTTATTAAGTGGACCCAATTTTGGGATATTTACCAACAATTTTATTTAACCAGCGATGAAATTTATGTATTGATTTTACAGGTTCAGCAAACATTAAAATGCACTCATCAGAAACAAAATTAATTCCTTTTCCTTTGCAGAAATTGATTACATTTTTTGAAGACGAACCTTGCTGCATCCAGACATTTTTTATATTCAAATCATAAGCTACTTGAATTACATTTTCTGTTGCAGCAGGGGGCACAATTGTTATAATTCCATCAATAGGATGGTCAATCTCAAAAAGTGAATTATAGAGCTTGATATTATTTGCAAATCCTCCAATTCGATTAACTGCAAATACTGTATAACCATTAGCTTTTAGATGATTGTAAACTGCGACTCCAAATCCTTTCCCTGATCTGGAAACACCAATGACAGCAATATTTTTTAATTTTAGAAATGATTTAATTGATTCACTTTTCATTTAGATTCTTCTTTATAATTTTCTGTTCAAAATTACGATTTATTCAATTAAATTTTTTGAGTTTTAAATCATTAATTGTAAATGAGATGAACAAGAATTTTATTTCATAAAATATTGCCATTTACTTAACTTTACCTGCAATTTATTTTTAACTAAAACTTCAGAAAACATGAATTACGAAGAAGACAAACCAATTTCTTATTGTGGTATTTTCGGAATATACGGTTCCGAAACTGCATCAGCGCAAACATATTATGGATTGCACGCTTTACAGCATCGCGGGCAAGAAGCAAGTGGAATCGTAACTCGTTCTTTTAATGGAGATAATCGCGCACACTTCAATATCATAAAAGGTGAGGGATTAGTATCTGAAGTTTTTGCGGATCATAATCTTCTTACAGATGCACTTTATGGAAACGCTGCAATCGGACACAATAGATATTCAACAACAGGTGCAGCAAAATCAAGAAAAAACATTCAACCGTTTATGGTTATTTATAGGATGGGTAATCTTGCTATTGGACATAACGGAAATCTTACAAATGCTAAAGAACTTAGAGAAGAATTAGTGAATGAAGGTGCAATCTTTCAAACAACAAGTGACACAGAGGTTATTCTTCACTTAATTGCACGTAGTAAACTTAATAATCAGATCGATCAGATATTAGAAGCGCTTAAACTTATCAGGGGTGCTTATTGTGTTGTTATCCTTACCGATGATAAATTAATCGCAGCTCGTGATCCGCTAGGCTTTCGCCCTTTATCATTGGGAAAATTAGACAATGCAATTCTTGTAGCTTCAGAAACTTGTGCGTTCGATATTCAGCGTGCTGAATTTTTACGTGAAGTTGATCCTGGAGAATTAATTGTTATTGATGATGAATCAATTAAAACGAATAATATAAAATCATTTCGAATTAATGATATTCCGCAACCTCAAAAACATTGTGTATTTGAGTATATATATTTTTCTCGTCCAGATAGTTTTATTTTTGGACATTATGTTGATAAGATGCGTCGCAGATTAGGCAAAGAACTTGCACGTTCACATGCTGTTACAGATCCAGAAGGTGAAAGAGTATATGTAATTAGCGTTCCGGATAGTTCAAACACAACAGCATTAGGTTATGCGAGAGAATTGGAGAAGCAGGGAATTGATGCAAGATTAGAAATTGGATTGATAAGGAGTCACTATATCGGAAGAACTTTTATCCAACCCGGGCAAACAAACAGGGAAACCGGAGTTAGAATAAAATTCAATATTGTAAAAGGCGTACTTGAAGGCAGAACAATTGTAGTTGTTGATGATTCGATTGTTAGGGGTACAACATCAAAGCAATTAGTGCACTTGTTGAGAGAAGCAAATCCAAAATCAATTCATTTAAGAATATCATCACCGCCAATCATGCATCCTTGTTTTTATGGAATGGATTTTCCGAGCAGCCAGGAATTAATTGCATTTCAAAAAAATGGTAATATAGAAGAGATAAAAAAGTATCTTGAAGTAGATAGCTTAGAATTCTTAACTATCGATGAGATGTTGGAAGCTGTTTCTGAAGCAGGTAAAGATAATTTTTGCACGGCCTGTTTTTCAGGAAAATATCCAACTAATGTAGATACCAGCTTCAAGAAGGAGATGTATGAAGTTTAATCAGTTCCTAATTCTCGCCTCATTAGTTTTATTAACCATCCCAACATTTGCACAAACAACTTACTTTATTAAGTATAAAAGTAATGTGCCTATTGATGTTGTTGAATCTAATATTTCCGATAAAATACTTTCAAGGACGATCGCGTTTAAACCTGTGTCAATCCCTGAATTCGATGTAAATTATCTTGCAAAAGGTTTGGGCAGGGGAGATGAAGTTCTTGGAAGAATTGTAAAAGTACAATTCTCAGAAAATGTTAATGAAGCAAATTTTAGTTCAATGCTTTCTTCCGATACTAATATTGAATACATACAGAAATCTACTAGCTACCAATTGGACTTTGTTCCAAACGATAGTTTAATAAAAGAACAATGGGCATTAGGAAAAATAAAAGCCTTTGATGCATGGGATATCACACAAGGCACCGATACAGTTTTACTTGGAATTATAGATACCGGAATTGATTATGACCATCCTGATTTAACAAATAAGATTTTTATCAATACTGGCGAAACAGGAACTGATCAATCTGGTAACGATAAACGAAGAAATGGAATTGATGATGATGGAAATGGATTTATTGATGATTATCGAGGTTGGGATTTCACTGATCGTGTCGGCTTTCCTTTTGATTCTACTGGTGGTGATTATTTAGGCTGGGATAATAATCCTTTTGATGACCAGGGACACGGAACATATATATCTGGAATTGCGGCTGCCGAATCAAACAACTTACATGGAATTGCTGGAGCAGCACCAAGCATCAAAATCTTAAACCTAAGAGCTTTCGATCCGGGAGGATATGGCGAAGAAGATGATGTAGCCTCAGCTATTTTGTACGCAGTAGTAATGGGATCCAAAGTAATCAATATGAGTTTTGGTGATAATGCTTTTTCCTATGTATTAAGAGACGTAATTCGTTACGCATACTCACAAAATGTTGTTTTGATTGCAAGTGCTGGTAACTCAGGCTCAAGCGTCCCACATTATCCCTCCGGATATTCTGAAGTAATTTGTGTGGGCAATTCAACCGATCAAGATTATGTTGCAGGAAACTCAAACTTTGGGTCAACAATAGATTTAGTTGCCCCAGGTTCGCTTATAATTACTACAGCTAAAAACTCTGGATACTCCATTATTAGCGGAACATCTGCTTCAGCACCTTTTGTATCAGCAGCAGCCTGTTTGGTTTTATCAAAACAAAGTTTTACAAATGAAGAGATTAAACAAATCTTAAAATCTACTTCAGATGATATTGGAGAAGCTGGTTGGGATTTAAAAAGTGGAGCTGGTAGATTAAATATACTTAAAGCACTTTCTGTTACTGCACCTTCTATTATAAGATTTCACACGCCAACTCAGGATTTTGCAACCTCCGGAAATGATATTACAATAGTCGCTTCTGTTCTTTCACCATACTTTACAAATTTTAGTTTAGAAGTTGGAACCGGCTTTAATCCCACAACCTGGCTTCCTTTAATTATTAATAGTTTAAGTCAAATATCCAATCAGGAAATTTACAATTTAAATGTTAGTGGATATTCAGATTCAGTTTATACTTTAAGATTAATCGTTAATCAAACTACAGGAAGAACGCTTGAAGAGCGTATTAATTTTCATATTGATAGAACTGCTCCAATTACTGAATTAATATCAGTGATTCCTGCATTTTATGGAGATAAGGCAACAGTTCTTGCAGCTATGTATACTGATGATCCTTCTATTGTAAAAATGTACTACCGTATTTTTGGTGATGCCCAGTTTAGCTTTATAACTCTTGATGGATTTAACATTAACAATCAGTTTGTAAAGTCTTTACATTATGGATTTATTCCTAAAGATCTGGTTACGCAAAACACTTTATATGAAATTTATTTTGAGGCTGAAAATCTTGTTGGATTAAAAACCCAGGTTAAGAATAATGGAGATAATTTTATTGTTCCAACATCATTTAATGCTGAGATATCAACAGAATATAAGCTGCCATTTACACTGCCTGCTGGTAGTATTTTTGAAAGAGCAATTTCTTTAACATCAAATAATTCTAATGAAATTTTTCTTAGAATAAATGCAAATCCAAAAGTTTCATCGATATATAATTTTAAAAATGACACATTTACTTTAATTGATTCTTTGAATGAAAGAATCGTAAAAGATGCAGGCCATTTTAATAATAATGGATTGTCTGATCTCTTAACTTATTTTGTCCGTGATGGTTTTATTGACGAACAAATATCACAGAATTCTTCATCATTTACTCAACAATATTCAAACACTGGTGATGATTTTTGGCCCATTCTTGCAAGCGATGTAGATTCAGATGGAGTCGTTGAAGTTTTTTCTGTTCAAAATGATACTACCGTTGAAGTTTGGGAAGTAGTTCAATCAAATCTTAACCTTAATAAAGTTGCTTCTCTAAGGAATTTTTCACCTATGGGTTATGGTGGAAATATAATTAATTCACCTAATGCAGTTGTTGATGATATTGATGGAGACGGAATAAATGAATTCTGGATGATTGATCAGGATGGCGATATATACAGCTACAAGATCACTGGTAATAATCAATTTGTTGAGCAATATACTATTTCAACTCTGTTCTTAGGTTCATCAGCTTATTTGGCAAGTGGAGATTTTGATGGAAATGGTAAAAGTGAGCTAGCTGTATTGCTTCATTCGATAGACGAATGGGATATTGCACCATACTATAGATTATTAGTTTTCAATTTATCTGGAACTGAACCAGATACTTTAATTGATATTGCATTAATTGATGCTTCAACAGAATTCAATAACGCGTTTAGAAAATCAGAAAACTGCATAAGATTAAACGATCTTGATAATGATGGCGATGATGAACTGATATTGTTTGTTTTCCCATATTCTTACATCTTCCAGAGAGATTTTAATGAAAACAAAATTATTTCATACAAAGAGAATATAAATTCAAATTCAATTTTTATTGGTGATCTTAATAATAACGGAATAAATGAAGTTGCTTTTCCGAATAATAATGAGATTGAGTTTTTTGAATTTGCATTTGCCAATCAAACATCAGTTCCACATAATATTGTAGGATTTAGTTTGGATTCAGTCACTGTTAGCCTAAAATGGAGCGGACTGGCAGAAAGGCACTACATTTACAAAGGACTTGATGCTTCAAGTCTGGAATTAATAGATTCTTTAGTATTTGAATCGTCTTATTTAGATCTAAATGTTGAAATGAATAAATCATATTACTACGCAGTAAAAGCGTTTGATCCAATAAAACCTGAGCCGCTGTCTGGATTAAGTACAGTAATCGAAGTTTATTCACACACCCCGGCTAAACCAATTAATGCGGTAAGTAGTAGTAATCGAAGCGTAATTGTTACTTTTTCAGAAAAGATGAAAAATACAATTGAGAATCTTCAATCATTTGACATACCAACAGTTGGATATCCAAATTCAATAACTCCAAATAACCAATACTCATATCTGCTTTCGTTCAATCAAAATCTTCCGGATGGTGAATTGCATGTGATCATAAAAGACATAACAGATTTTTATAACTCGCCAATTGCAACAGACTCTTTAACTTTTTTAGTAGCATCAACTCCGGATTTACAATCATTTTATGTTACATCATTTGAGATTATTAATGCTTACAAGATAAAAGTAAGCTTTAACTTCAATGTTGATGAGTTCTCAGCACTTAGTACTAATAATTATGTTTTCACTCCCGAAAATAAAGTTACATCGGTATCTGTAGATCCAAACGATTCTAAAACTATTTATTTAGATTTAACTAATCAAAAACCTATTGGATCGATAGGGAAAGAGTATGTTCTTAGAATCAACAATGTTCTTTCAGATGGATTCAGTGGAAACATTCCTATTAACAGTGGCGCGGGCAGTTATGTTGTGTTGTCATCATTCGCAAAAGATCTTTCAATTGTTTATGTTTATCCTAATCCAACAAAAGAAGGCACGGAAAAAATAACATTTGCTAATCTTCCACAAAGAGCTAAAATATCAGTCTGGACCATTGATGGCATTCTTATAAATGAAATAGAAGAATCAGATGGCAACGGTGGTGTTGATTATAATCTTACTGATTTAACTGGGAATAGAATATCAAGCGGCATATATTTTTACCGCATTGTTCAATTAGATGCAACAAATAATGAAGGCGAAGAGAAACTTGGTAAATTTGCAGTTGTAAGATGAAATATGACAGCAAAGAAATATTTACAATATCAAATGGAATTAGCTTTCTTAGGTTCCTGCTTGTTATTCCACTTTGGTTTTTGCTAGATAATTATGAATCACAATCAGTGCGATACATTACTTTTGCACTATGTGTTTTTGCTGCGGCAACAGATATGCTGGATGGATATCTTGCAAGAAAGTTAAACCAGGTTACTGAAGTTGGAAAGATTATTGATCCACTTGCGGATAAGGCTGCGATGGCAGTAATTGTTGTTAAACTGTTTCTTATAGGTGAAATATCTGCTTTCTATTTTGCAACTATAATATTTCGCGATTTATTTATTTTCATAGGTGGAATATTTGTTTCTAAAAAGCTTGGCAGAGTTCTTCCTTCAAACAAACTTGGTAAAATTACAGTCTTTTTTATAGGCTTTGTAGTATTGCTTATTTTAATCGGTGCTAATAGAGAAAGCTATTATTATTTATTCTTCTATTACTTAAGTATAATATTAATGTTTACATCACTGTTCGCTTACATATACAGGGCAATGGAATTTATAAAGAAAAAGAGAAATGAGTCTGTTTAATAATTTTAATTTAAACAAACTAAAGGAAGGTCTAAGCAAAACACGCGAAAAGATCTTTAATTCGATTTCTGAAACTGTTACAGGCAAAGCTGTAATTGATGAACTGACTTTGGAAAAAATTGAAGAAATTCTCTTAAGTTCTGATATTGGTTTTGATACAACTGAAAAGATTATTGAATCAGTAAAAAGAAATTTAAAATCAGAAAAAGATCGCTCCGGTGAAAACATTCTAGAAATTGTTAAACAGGAATTGACAGAAGTCTTGTCTGTTTCAAATTCCAATGGTAAAGAATTATCATCAAGCAAACCTTATGTAATCTTAATTGTTGGTGTAAATGGAGTGGGGAAGACGACAACAATAGGGAAATTGGCTAACAATTATAAGAAGATTGGAAAAAAGGTTATTGTCGGTGCAGCCGATACCTTCCGTGCTGCGGCGAATGAGCAATTAGAAATTTGGGCAAAACGAGCTGATGTTGATATTATTCAAAGTCTTAAAGGAACTGATCCTTCATCGGTTGTTTTTGAAACAGTAAAAAGATCAATTGATGAGAGTTATGATATTGTTCTTATCGATACCGCTGGAAGACTTCATAATAAAACTAATTTAATGAATGAGTTAGATAAAATAAGACGTGTCATAAAAAAGCTGCTCCCGGATGCTCCGCACGAAACACTTTTAATAGTAGATGCTAATACTGGACAAAATGCCATATTACAAGCCGATGAATTTTCTAAAGTTACAAACATTTCTGGATTGGTTATTACAAAATTAGATGGCACTGCAAAAGGCGGAGTTGTTTTTCAGATTGTTGCAAAGCAAAATGTACCTGTTAAATTTATTGGTGTCGGCGAAAATATTGATGATCTTCAGGAATTCAATTCAACTGCATTTGTGGAAGCAATCTTTAATTAAGGTCTTATATGTTAATGAAGAAACCTCGACATAGAGTTTTTGATTATCCATCCAGGTTCTATAAACCTCAGGAGGATCCTCAAGAGAAACTAAAAAAAAAATTAGGGTTTCATAGTTACAGAAAATTTAAACAAAAAAAGAAGAGTCCCATTATTTGGATAGTGTTTATAATTGCAGTTATATTTATAATAATCAAACTAAGTGGCAAGGGATAAAATAGGAAATAAGTTAGTTTACATAATATACATTATCGGACATATCTATTTTACCAACTGTTTACCATTCACTTGTTTTGGCTATTTTCTTATCAGTTCCAAATAATACTAATACATCATCTGCTTCAATTTTATAATTATGCCCCGGCATTACAAGTCTTGATTCATTTTCAGATTCATCAAATAGTTCTTTGGATTTTTTAATCATTAAAACTTCTAAACCATAATTATTTCTTAGCTTTAATTCCGATAGAGTTTTTCCAATAAAATTATGATGAGGTTTTTTTTCTATTATGGCATAACCATCAGCAATTCGAGATATTTTTGCTTCAGATAATGTATTGATTTCTCTGCTTAATCCTTCTGCTAGATCACTCTTTAGACTTTCTTTATTATATGTCGATAAGATATCGTGTCTGGAAATCGTACCAATAATCCTTTTATTAGCGCCATAAGTTACTATAGGTAACTCCTCTAAGTCACTTTTAGCTAATATTTTAAGCACAAAATCTAAATCTTGATCTCGATTAATGGTTATAATGCGATTATCTGCAATATCACTTGCGATCAAAGATCCTTTTAATGAATCGAATTCAGTAATTAACGGTCTAATGTGAGTCTCTGAAATTGCTCCAGATAGTTTTCCATCATCATCAATCGTATAAATTATATGATGCTGTGATTCTATTAATTTAGAAACCACAACCTCTAATGAAGCATTTTCGTGAATCGTTATGGGATCCGACTGCATTACGGACTCAACACTAATTGATTTTAAGACACTGGCTTCTTTTCCTCCTGTTAATCTAAATCCTTGTTTTTCTAATTTCTTTATATGATATGATCCTTTATTAACTATTTGAACGATTGTTGAACTAACAATTACGGAAAGCATCAAAGGTAAAATAAATGAATACTCACGTGTCATTTCAAATATCATTAAAATTGCTGTGAGTGGTATTGAGTTTATGCCACCAAGCATTGCTCCCATTCCTACTAAGATATAAGTTGTAGGATCAGTAGGTATGCCAAAAAAGTTTGTAACGGCCAAAGAAAACAAATATCCAGCACATGCACCCATAAACAAAGAAGGAGCAAATGTTCCACCAAATCCACCAGAGTTTAGATTAAGTGGAACAAGAATAAATTTTAAAACAAAGAGTACCAGAACAACTTGCCAGGTAACTGAGTTACTTAGAATATTATTTATACCTGAGTATCCTATTCCAAAAATATCCTTGTAAAAGTAACCACTTATTCCCACTAGCAACCCGACCGAAACCATTACTAACCATAATGGTAATCTTTTAATTGATTTATTCTTAAAAAATATTGAAGTTACGTTATCATACTTTAAGAACATTACAGCAATTAATCCACAGAACATGCCCAATAAAATAAAAAGGTAAAAATAATGATATTCACCGATCTGAGGAATATCAAACATAAAAATAGATTTATTACCTAAAAATATTCTGGAGATAGCGCTTGCCGTTACTGAGGCTAATATTAATGCAGAAAAAGTTGGAGTATGAAAATCGTTAAGTAAAATAATTTCAAGAGCAAAAAATACTCCACCTAAAGGTGAGTTAAAAATAGCTGCAATTGCGGCACCGGAACCAGCGGCTGTAAATATCCTCCTTCTTTGATCAGATACTCTTAGAATTGTTGCTAACTTACTGGCAACTCCCCCTCCAATTTGTGCTGCAGGTCCTTCAGGTCCCACTGTGCCGCCAGAACCAATGGAAATGACGGGTGCAAAGAAGTGGAATAAAGTAGTTCTAAATGGAATATAACCACTTTTAATTGCAACAGATTTTATGATTTCTAGCACTCCCCTTTTCTTAGAGATGTCTGGCGCTGCTTTTATCATGAGATACTGTATAAACATTCCTATAGCAGGTAACAGAATTACAGCGGCAGTTCCTAAAAAGTATAAACCTTCTTTGGTCCTTTCAAAAAATAATTTATTAAAAAAATCTATAGACAAATGAAAAAATACAGCCGAGAGACCTGCAGCTACGCCGATAACAATTGCGTAAACACTAAAAAAAGTATATTCAGGGAATGCAACTTTTTCTAGGTATTTTTTTAGATTGTCAAATAAAAGAACAATATTTTTTTTCTCTTTAGTCAACTATTTCTTATTTAGTATTTATACTAATATTTATAAAATCCTTCACCATTTTTTCTTCCCAGTTTATTTGCTGCAACCATTTTCTTTAACAGTGGGCAAGGTCTGTATTTGGGATCACTGAACCCTTCATAGAGCACATTCATAATTGCAAGGCATACATCAAGCCCGATAAAATCAGCAAGTGTTAACGGGCCCATTGGATGTGCCATTCCTAGTTTCATAACAGCATCAATAGATTCTTTGGATGCTACACCTTCCATCAATGCAAAGATTGCCTCATTTATCATAGGCATTAAAATGCGATTAGATATAAAGCCTGGATAATCAAATACTTCAACTGGTTCTTTATCCAATTTTAGTGTCAATTGTTTTATAGATTCATAAGTCTCGTCAGATGTGGAATAGCCTCTTATTATTTCAACTAGTTTCATTACTGGTACAGGGTTCATAAAGTGCATTCCGATAAATCTATCAGCTCTGCAAACCGCAGATAACTCTGTAATTGAAATTGAAGAAGTATTAGAAGCGAAGATGCATTGTGGATTTAATTGTTTCTCTAAAGTCTTAAATATATTGGACTTAGCTTCTTTATTCTCATGGATAGCTTCGATAACAAGATTTACATCGAAAGGAATATTTTCAATTCCAAAGATCTTGTGAATTTTAGTAAGAATTTGAATTTTTTCTTCATCTGAAATTATCTGTTTCTTAATTTGTCGATCTAGGTTACCTGAAATCGTCTTTAATGCTTTACTAAATAATTCCTCATTCATCTCTGTGAGAAATACATCAAACCCTTTATCGCAAATACATGAGCAATACCGTTTCCCATAGTCCCACCGCCAACAACAGCTATTTTCTTAATTTCCATTTTATCTCTCCTATGATTTAAAGTTTTTTACAATTAAAGCAGAAGCTTCACCACCACCAATACATAAAGATGCTAAACCAAACTCAATATTTTTCTTTTTCATTTCATGGATTAGGGTTACCAAAATTCTTGCTCCACTTGCTCCTATTGGATGACCAAGTGCAACAGCACCACCGTTAATATTTACATTTTCAGAACTTAAGCCAAGCAGCTTATTAACAGCCAGAGAAACAACTGCAAATGCTTCATTAATCTCATACAATCCAATGTCAGTGGTTTTCATTCCGGCTTTTTTCAAAACTTTATTTATGGCATCGACTGGAGCAGTTGTAAATTCAATTGGGGCTTTTGCCGCCGAACTTTGAGCAACTATCTCAACCAATGGTTTTAGTCCTAACGTTTTTGCCCTTTCCTCGCTCATTATTAACAATGCAGCTGCACCATCATTAATGCTTGAGGCATTTGCCGCCGTTATTACACCATTTTTATCAAATACAGGTTTTAGAGTAGGAATTTTATCAAACTTAACTTTTTCTGGTTCCTCATCTTTTTCAATTGTAATTTCTCCAGCTCTTGATGCAACCTTGACAGGATAAATCTCCTCCTTAAATCTACCGGAATTATTTGCTTCAATGGCACGCTTGTAAGATTGAATTGCAAAATTATCTAATTCTTCACGAGTAAAAGAAAAATCTCTAGCGCAAGATTCTGCACAACTACCCATATGAATATTATTGTAGGGATCCCAGAGTCCATCTAACACGATAGAATCTTTAATTTCTCCATGACCTAATCGATATCCGTTACGTGCATTGTGTAAAACGTATGGAGCGTTTGACATACTCTCCTGTCCACCAGCAATAATAATATCTGCGTCACCCAAAGTTATGGTTTGGTGTGCGATCATAACAGATTTAAGACCGCTGCCGCACATTTTATTAATTGTCATACACTCAGTTTTATTTGGCAGCCCTGCGAAAATTGCAGCCTGCCTTGCTGGAGCTTGTCCCTGTCCACCCATCAAAACATTGCCCATTATAACTTCATCAATCAGGTTTGGATCTATTTTTGAGTCTTCAAGAATAGCTTTAATTGCGAAACTTCCCAGTTTTCCAGAAGAAAAGGAAGACAGAACTCCGTTAAAAGACCCAATAGCAGTTCTTTTTGCTGATACTATTACTACTTTTTTCATAATGTTCCTTAATGAAATTGATTTTATTTTTAACCAAAAATAAAGAAATAATACTAAAGAATCAGAATGAAGTTTTTTTTTATTAAGAAGTTAGTTTGGCTAGTTGAAAAACGATATTGCTGACAGCAATATTCAGATTTATATTATTTCGAAACGATGAGGAAATACGATCGAGGTTATTAGTAACTTCTGCAACATCTACATCAGGAAACTTAGCTTTAAATTTATCAAGAGTCTCAATCTGGTTTGAATAGAAAAACCTACCGTCTTCAACTAAGCGATATTTCTGATAATCATTAAGCCAAATGATTATCATTGTTATTATTAGTCTTATTCTCATAACATCTGATTCACTAAGCATTTCTTCAAACTCCATAAATGCAGAATGATATTTTTTACCAAAGGAGTATCTTAATATTTTAATTGTTTTATCAAGAAGATCTTCAAAATTACTTTCAATTAAGGCTATAGCATTCTGAGTCGAACCAC
>BS_KBA_SWE02_21mDRAFT_10000594_pt1 | contig 13684 bp, 12 predicted proteins | sample BalSeasSWE02_21m_FD_9196 | JGI IMG/M metagenome (IMG submission 9196)
ATAAGTTTTCGATAATAGTTCATCTACCGGAACCTTTGAAAAAGCCGGGTCAGCCAGGTACCAGTTTGTATCAGAAAATGCCAGGCGCATGGCTTCAATTTCCAGGTGTAAACGCAACTGGGAAAGAGGAGCCATTCTTTCAAGATCAAAATCTTCAATAATATTCAATGCAAGGAGCGCTGCCAACCCCTGCCCGTTTGGCGGGCATTCCCATAATCGCAAACCTCGAAAACTTGTGCTGATTGGAGATTCCCAGGTACTGTAATGATTGTTCAGGTCAGCCATACGCATGCACCCGCCTGCCTGTTGGATCGTACTCACAATTGCTTCGCCAATTTCCCCATTATAAAAAACTGACTTTCCTTTCTCCGCGATCAATCTGAATGTATGTGCCAGTCCCGTGTTTTTGAAGATCTCCCCCGATTGAGGTCCTCGACCATTAATTGTCATTTCTCTGCCATTTAAAGCGGAAGCCAACTGTCTTTGAGCACCTCGCTGCCAAAAATAGGCTGTCAGCGCTGCAACAGGGAATCCCGTTTCTGCAAGGCGTATTGCAGGTGATAATATATTTTCTATTGGCAAGGAACCAAAACGCTCAAGTAAATCAAACCAACCCGCACAGGCACCTGGGACTGTTATCGTATAAGGATGGAATGGAGGTAGTTCTTGACCCAGACCTTCTTTTTGCAATCGTTCTAATGAAAGGTCTGCTGGAGCTCTCCCAGAGCCATTTAGTGCGCTGATCTTATTTGTTTTTGAATCGTAATAAAGCGCAAAGCAATCTCCTCCAATTCCGGTGGAAGTCGGTTCGGTAACATTTAATGAAGCAGCTGTTGCCACGGCTGCATCCGCAGCCGTGCCCCCCAGGTTCAATATCTCCAACCCTGCTGCAACAGCCAGTGGTTGAGAGGCTGCCACCATTCCGCCACTCCCAAAAACTGGGGATCGGCGAGAGATAAAATTCAATTTATCAGTCATATTAAAGTTTCGTTTCTTCTCTTCCATCTGAAATTACATCAGGGTATGTAGTCACCAATACCTTGTCAACTCGATTACCATCCATATCCATAATCTCAAACCGTAATCCATTCCATTCATACTGTTCGGTAGCCTTTGGAATCCTACCCATCAAGGTCAGTACCAAGCCTGCCAGGGTTTCATACCCGTCTTCCCTCGGAAGTTTCTGTACATTAAAAATTGATTTAAAATCATCAACTGAGAGCATCCCATCCAGCAACCAGGATCCATCCTGCCGTTGAGTGGCTTGAGGTCCATTATTGGCGATTTCACCAATTATCTCAGAAACAATATCTACAATCGTAACCAGACCTTGAACCACGCCAAATTCATCAATTATGAAAATTACTTCTGTTTCACCCTCACGAAACATTGCCAGGGCATGTGATCCAAAAGCGGTTTCAGGGATAAATAAAGCGGGCTGAAGAATATCTTTAAGTTGGCTATTCTCTTTTTCGTACTCTGCCAGGAGTACATCCTTTGCTTTGACCACACCCAAAAGATGGTCAAGATTGCCAGAGCAAACCGGCAGGCGTGAATATGGACTTTCGGAAATTTTTTTTCGGATTTCAAGCGGAGAATCTTTTACATCCAACCAGATTATTTCGTTTCTTGGCGTCATCAAAGAAGACAAACGCCGATCATTTAAAGAGAAAACTCCTTCAACCATATCTTGTTCAGAAGGTTCAAATACCCCGGCTTGTGTACCCTGATCCAACAAAACTTGGATCTCATCTTCAGTGATCAGCGGTTTAGTAGATCCCTGAACACCCAGCAATCGAAGCACTAATTCAGTACATGCGCTTAGCAGGTTCACAATCGGAGACATTATTTTGGATGCAATTTCCATTGGACGCGCCATTAACGATGCTATCCGTTCAGGTTGTTGAATGGCTAATCGTTTAGGCACCAATTCCCCCAGGATGATCGAAAAGAAAGTGATCGTCCCGACAACAATTATCAAACCCAGAGAATGACTGTATGATGCCAAACTTGGTATGCTCTCAAGCCAACCTGAAACAACAAAAGCCAGTGTTGCGCCACCAATTGCCCCGGTCAAAACATCGATCAAAGTTATTCCCACTTGAATTGTCGACAGGAATTGGTTCGGATTCTCAGCCAGCTTTAAAGCCGATCTTGCTTTCTTATCACCTTTATTCGCAAGGTTATGCAACCTGGCCAGATGAACTGAAAGTAATGCAGTTTCTGACATGGCTAAAATACCATTTAAGATTAATAATCCAATTATGATAAAGATATCGCGTGTAAATTCAGACATCAAGCTTGCGCCTTTTTTTTTCTATCAACTATTTAACCTCGATCCCTTCACCTTCAATTGCCTGCCCTATTACCCAAATAGGTTGTTTGTTTTCTTCAGCCATCTTTAAAAGGTTTGATAATTTATTTTTCGGAACACCCAACAGTAATCCACCGCTTGTTTGTGGGTCAAACAAGAGCATCTGGTCTTCTTCACTAATATCAGGAGAGAATTCAACATGTTTTCCATAATACAAGCGGTTATCAGAAGCTCCACCTGGAAATGTCCACATTTGAGCATATTTCTTTGCGCAGGATACGAACGGAATATCCAGGATAGGAAAATAGCAATCGAACTTTAGATGCTTGAGCCATCTCCAGTGCATGACCCAGCAAACTAAAACCGGTCACGTCGGTTCCGGCTTGTAAGCCATTGTCAATCGCCAGCATTGCAGCACCTTTATTCAAACGTTTCATCCAGGATACAACTTCAACAACATCCGTTGGATCTGCTTTTTCCTGTTTTAATGCCGTCGTTGTCACGCCAAAACCAATCGGTTTTGTTAACACTAGTGTATCACCGGGATGCAATCCCGCTTTTGATAATTGTTTCTCAGGATGGACAAACCCAACCACAACCATCCCAAATTTTGGTTCATCGTCACGGATGGTATGACCGCCTGCCACCACCACTCCAGCTTCACGGGCTTTCTCTGCCCCTCCTCGAATTATCTCACCCAGAATTTCAGAGGAAAGGTTCGGTGGGAACGCAGCAATATTTAATGCCAGAAAAGGCTTTCCTCCCATGGCATAGATATCCGAGAGAGAATTTGCCGCAGCAATTTGACCATAATCATAGGGGTCATCAACAACCGGGGTGAAAAAATCCGTTGTTATCACCAGGGCGCGCTCCGCATCCAACCGCCAAACAGCAGCATCATCCGGATCATGCAAGCCCACTAACAAATCCGGAAAATCTGAACTGCTAAACATATTTTGTACAGGGCGCAGAACCTGCGCCAGCGCATCTGCGCTTAATTTGGATGCTCAACCTGCACAATTGGATAAACTGGTTAGCCGGATCTTCTTTCCTGATGGTTTAACTTCATTCATTTCGTTAAGTCTCATTTTAGCCGGGAATTTTGCAACTCCCGGCTAAAAATATGCCTTGATTAAATTATGGAGTTGGTATTTCCGGTAACGGGAACAAGAACGGGGAGTCATTCGGTAAAAGCATTACCTGGATCTCAGGAGCCAATTTTGTGATGTATTGATAGGTAAGCAGATCAGGATTGTCTTGAAGAATAGTGGAAATTATTTCAAGCGATTTGGCCTCGGCCTCAGCCTGGATCAGGCGTGCTTCGGCTGCACCTTTGGCTTGAATAACGACTGAATCTGCCTGTCCCTGTGCTATCTGGCGGGCTTGCTCTGCTTCCTGTTTCTTTTGTTGGACAACAAATTGAGCCTGAAGGGCTGTCTGCTCGGCAATTTGTTTTTGCTCCACTGCAACAGCATACTCTTCGCTAAAATGGATATCCCGTAAAACAAAATCCACCATGATCAGGTCATTTTCAGCAAATTTTTTTTCCAATTCTTGTGTGATGCTAAGCTCCAGTTCTATCCGTTTGGTACTGACAATCTCCTCAACTCCATATTGGGATGCCAGGTCACGAACAATACCACGTGATAAAGGGCGTACTACCTCGTCCTGAAAACGATCCTGCCAATCAATATGCAATGTTACAACTTTATCCGGATCAATGGCAAAAATGACAGATGCATCAATAAATACTTCCTGCCCATCTTTGGTTCGTGCCCGAATGGAATCATCACCCAAAACATCGCCTTCGGTAGTGGCCACAGACATTGTATAGGTCTGCCGGGAAATACTATAAAGCCGGACATTCTCCGCAAAAGGGATCACCCAACGCAATCCGGGCTGCAAAGGTACGTCGCGGTAACCTTTTGACTGCACAGCAGAAACAACCACGCCACGTTCATCAGGTTGTATGAAAACCAAACCAGCGCTTACTGTTGATAACACTACAGCTAGAATTATAAGTACAATCACCATCGTACTTACGCCTTTTATGGGTCGTGCTCTTGAGGCACGCACCACCGCAAGAGCAATAACCCCAACTACTAGTAACCAGGAAAAAGTTGCCAGACCTTGTAAAGCAATAGCTATATTCATTTCTTCTCCATTTCTTATTTAGGAACATCATAAAATTAAGGGTTTTTTAATGTCGACGGTATTTTATAAGTCAACGCAACCAACTTAAATTTCCAGTATTTTTCAAACAGAATCTGAATTAAAAATATTATAACAGTTTAAAATCCGGGATTATTCCAAAGGGAATTCAAATAAAGCTTTTACGATTCGGGCTGCCGCTAAACCATCTCCAAAAGGGTTGGCTGCTTTAGCCATTTTTGCATAGGCTGCCGGGTCATCCAACAACAAGGCGGTTTCCGCCGTGATCCGGTCTGCATTTGTACCAACCAGTCTAAGGGTACCAGCTTCCACTCCTTCAGGTCTTTCTGTCACTTCTCTTAGAACAAGTGTAGGGATTCCAAAGGATGGAGCTTCCTCTTGAATTCCACCTGAATCAGTCAGAACAATTGCAGCCCTTTTCATGAGATGGACCATAGGCAAATAATCCAGGGGAGGCAGGAGGGTGATATGTGGAACATCCTGCAACATACGCCGGGCAGGTTCTTGAACATTGGGATTTAAATGTACTGGATAGACGATCTCAAGGTCATCCCTGGTGGCAAGGTTTTTTAATGCCCTAAATATATCTTCCAAAGGCATGCCAAAATTTTCGCGCCGGTGTGCAGTAACCAATACCAACCGTTTTCCATGTTCCAAACCAAGTTGTTCTACCAATCTGGTCACGAACAATGGTTCCATTTGATTTGAAACAATTTTTAACGCATCGATCACCGGGTTACCAGTCACCCTAATGGTGGCCTCAGAAACCCCTTCCCGCAGCAAATTTTGTTTTGTCCATTCGGTGGGAGCGAAGTGCAGGTCAGCCGTTACACCTGCCACTCTTCTGTTTATTTCTTCTGGAAACGGTTGCCATTTATTAAATGTCCGCAAACCAGCTTCGACATGCCCAACCCTGATGCGTCGGTAATAAGAAAGCAGGGAAGCAATGGCGACCGTCGTTGTATCTCCCTGAACCAAAACCCAATCTGGGTTGATGGATTCCAATACGGGGTCAAGATGAGTAAAAATTGCCGCACTTAATCCCGCCAGGGATTGATCCGGGCGCATTAAGTCAAGGTCTACATTTGGTTTGATCTCAAACAAATCCAACACCTGGTCCAACATCTCACGATGTTGCCCAGTTACGCATACAAATGAATCAATCTCTGGCGTTTTCTCGAGAGCTTGCACGACCGGAGCCATTTTAACCGCCTCGGGTCGGGTTCCAAAAATTGAGAGAACACGTATCGACATGAATTATCCTGGTCCCTGTTTATTTGCACCTAGTTTATGCATTATAAAACCAGACGCTCTCCAATTCTTGCCATTCCATCCATTGACTGTATCGATCAATATTCTACATGAAGTCATGCCTGCCAATTCTTTAGGAGTTAGCGCACATAAAACCTTATGGTTGACAAGCAATATAATTCCATCAACATCTGATAAAGCATCCTCAAGTTCAGGTTCTATAAGAATGCCATTTAAATTGGCATCTGGCTTGAATGGCTCGTAACATTTAACCGAGGCACCCGCATCCTGCAACAAGCGCACCACATCAACCGCAGGGCTCTCACGCAGATCATCCACATCGGGTTTGTAAGCCAATCCCAATGCAGCTATTTTCTTTCCCTTCAGCCCCCCGATTGCTTTCTTTGCCATTTCCAGGACAAAATGTGGTTGACCATCATTCACCTGGCGGGCTGTGTAAATAAGTTGCGAAAGTTCGGGTGCACTTTCGACAAAGAACCACGGATCCACACTAATGCAATGTCCACCCACTCCAGGTCCGGGATTTAGGATCTTGACCCGGGGGTGTCGATTCGCGATGGATATAGCTTCCCAAACATCTATGCCAAAACGCTCTGAAAGTCGTGAAAATTCATTTGCTATGGCGATATTAATATCACGGTAGGTATTCTCCATCAGTTTTACCATCTCTGCAGTGGTTGCATCTGTCAGGATGATCTCACCTTTCACAAAGATCGAATACAGATCTCTTCCAGCTTGGGAGGCTTGTGGGTTGACGCCACCTATCACGCGGGCATTCTCTATCAACTCGCGTAATATCTGACCTGGTAAAACCCGTTCAGGTGAATAAGCCAGGTGAAAATCAATCCCCGCCTTCAGGCCGGATCTTTCAAGGATCGGCGCTACCAGGCCTTGAGTGGTGAGTGGAGGCGAAGTTGACTCAAGCACCACCAGGTTACCTTTCCGTAATACAGGTACGATCGCCTCTGCAGCAGATGTGACAGCTCGCATATCCGCCAATTTGAAAGACTTTCCGTTATATTCCCCGTTCTTATCNGTGTAAAAGGGTGTAGGCACAGCAATAATAAATGCGTCGGCTTCTTCAGGTGTATCCGAAACACTCAGGTTTCCAGATCGGATGGCAGCTTCCACCACTGTTCTCAAACCCGGTTCATGGATATGCAAACCGCCATTTCGCAACGTTTCCAATATTCGTTGGTTAATATCGATTCCGACTACACGCAAGCCATGTGTAGCAAATGTACTGGCTGTTGGCAAACCAATATATCCTAGACCAAACACACAAATTTTTTCGAAGTTCAAACTACCCTCCAGAAACGAATTTGGATCAATTCAAATATCCGTAGAATTGTATTCTAACCTATATCAGATTGGGCGTAAAACTTGACTTGGCAGGACAATTGCACTAAAAAGTTATAATAATACTGTTCTCCCACTTGTGATCTTCTTTAAAGCAACATTCCAGAATATTCTTCGAGTTGTTTGGGTAAAAATGGTGCAAGATACCACAATCCTCTTTTTATCACCTTTCAGTCAAATCGATAATTAGATAAAACTTGATCCATNTTTGTACGTATATAAGATAATAACGCATAGGTTGTTGTATAATTATAAATAGGCTTTCGTGAAAGGAGCCAAAATGGAATTCATTACAGATCCAAATATTGCATATTTCTTACTTGTCCTCGGATCGATCCTGATGCTTTTGGCGATCGTTACACCAGGCACAGGAGCCCTTGAAATTGGTGCGCTATTCTCTTTAGCACTTTCCGGCTTTGCAGCATATCGAATGGGCATCAATTTATGGGCACTTGTGGTGTTGTTGTTAATGCTTGTTCCGTTTATTTATGCCATCCGCAAACCCAAAAGAGAGATCTACCTGGCTGCCAGTATAGTCATGTTAATAATCGGATCCATCTACCTATTCCCAACTCAAGGGTTGCGGCCATCTGTTAATCCATACCTGGCTGTCATCGTATCATTATCTTCCGGTGCATTTATCTGGTTGATCGTTTTGAAAACATTGGTTGCAATGCACTCACGCCCAAACCATGACCTGGGTAGTTTGCTTGGCCAGATAGGAGAAACAAAAACAATAGTTCATAGTGAAGGTTCGGTACAAATGGATGGTGAATTGTGGTCTGCCCGCAGCGAGAAGCGTATCCCCGCCGGAAAAAAAGTTCGTGTTGTCAGTCGGGATGGCTTTACCCTGATCATCGAGAGCGAAGATCAGGCTGTCAATTAATCAATAGTTCAATTTAGGAGGTAATATGGATACTTCAATTCTAACTAATTCCCTTTTTTGTGTAGTTGCGTTTGTTGCAGTAGTTATTGTTGCATTTTTGGCAAACGCAATTCGAATCGTTCCTGAGTACCAGCGCCTGGTCGTCTTTCGATTGGGTCGCTGTATTGGTGAGAAGGGACCTGGCCTGATCCTGCTCATTCCTTTTGTTGATAAAGCCACAAAAGTGGATCTGCGTGAAGCCGTCCGTGAGATACCCCAACAGACTTCCATCACCAAAGATAATGCTCCGATTTCGATCGACTTCCTGTGGTATTACAAAGTCCTCAGCCCCACAGATTCCGTCATCCAGGTAGCCAATTTTGAACTGGCTGCTCAAGGTATGGCAACCACCACCCTGCGCTCTGTCATTGGTGGTATCCCACTTGATGAAGTACTTTCGGAGCGGGAGCATATCAACACTGTTCTGCGCACCCGCTTGGACGAAGTCACTGGGCGCTGGGGTGTTAAAGTTACCAATGTGGAAATCCGCGAGATCATTCCTCCACGTGAAGTTCAGGATGCTATGAACCGCCAGATGTCAGCCGAACGAATCCGCCGGGCTGTCGTGACCGAATCAACCGGTACTCGCGAAGCGGCCATTAATGTGGCCGAAGGCGAGAAACAATCTGCAATCCTTCGGGCAGAAGGTCAAAAACAAGGCGCAATACTTGAAGCTGAAGGTTTACGCCAATCGCAGGAATTAAAGGCAGCCGGATTTGCCAAAGCTCTGGATAAGATCTTTGAATCAGCCCAGGTGATTGATCAAAAAACCATGACCCTGCAATATTTTGAAACACTTAAAACAATGGGTATGTCCCCGGCAACCAAGTTTATCTTCCCCATGGAATTTACAAGCATGATCGAAGAATTTATCAAAGGGAAGAAATAGCTTTTAATTAAGTCTCACCTTTAGCGAGCTAACCTCCCGCGGATATACCGCGGGAGGTTAATCATAATATATGAATTTCAATATCCGCACAGCCTCCATAATCGATATTAGCAGCCTCCAAAAACTGGAGCGCCTTTGTTTTCAACAAGACGCCTGGTCTTTATTTGACCTTATGGCTGTTCTTTCTTTTCCAGACGTTGTTCGTTTGAAAGCTGTGGTCGGGAAACAGATGGTCGGTTTTATTGCCGGGGATCCGCGCCCATCCGAAAAATTAGCCTGGATAGCCACCATTGGAGTCCTTCCGGATCATCAAAACCAGGGTATCGGTAGAGCACTACTGGAATATTGCGAAAACCAACTCAATCTGCCTCGTATCCGTCTTTGCGTCAGACCATCCAACCTTTCTGCGTTGAGTTTATATTCCAGCTCTGGTTATCAAACGATCGATAGGTGGAAAGAGTATTACAATGACAAGGGAGATGCACTGGTCATGGAAAAAATTTTCATCTAAAATTTGGACTATAATGATTAAATGATTTCGCCTAAACTATCACCACCGATTTGGGTTGGTACACCGCTTGATCTGCAATCCATGGTAAACCAACTTTCCCAACATCAACGCATTGCCATAGACACCGAATCTAACAGCTTGCACGCTTTTCGCGAACAAGTATGCCTTATCCAATTTTCAATTCCGGAAATCGATTACCTCCTGGATCCCCTGGCAGTAAAAGACCTTTCACCGTTATCAGATCTGTTTTCTGATCCCAGGATCGAAAAAACATTTCACGCCGCTGAATATGATCTGCTCTGTCTCAAGCGCGACTTCGATTTCGATATTGTAAATTTGTTTGACACCATGCAAGCCGCCCGTATTCTGGGGTATCCGGCTGTCGGGCTTAACAATCTGATATATGAGAAATACAAGATCAATCTGGATAAGCGCTTTCAGAAATCCGATTGGGCAAGACGCCCCCTTCCTAATGACCAATTGAATTATGCACGGATGGACACACATTATCTCCTTGACTTGCGTGATCAATTTTATGCCGAACTTGTATCCAAGGATCTTTGGGCTTTGGCAAGCGAAGAATTCCAACGAATNAGCTATTCCAATGGTCAATCTGAACAGGAGTCTGATATTCCGGCGTGGCACCGTATAAATGGTGTAAATCGTCTTTCTCCACAACAATTACCTGTTCTTAATGAGCTGCTTGAATGGAGACTTATCCAGGCTGAACGCATGAACCGCCCTGTTTTCAAGGTTATCAATAACAATTTGTTGCTGGCAATTGCTCAATCCAAACCCAATCGACCGGAAGACCTGCAATCCGCAGGGCTAACCGTTCGCCAGACCCAAATTTTTGGGAATGAAATTATTGCAGCTGTAAAAAAAGGGTTGAAAAAAGATCCGCTAAAACGCTCCTATTCACCTCGTCCGGATCAGGATTACCTGAATAGGATCGAGATCTTACGTCTGTGGCGAAGGCAGACTGGTCAAAAATTAGGATTCGAATCTGATCTGGTTTTGCCTCGCAGCTTCATGCAATTAATTGCAGAAAAAAATCCACAAACAATCCAGGACCTGTCTGAATTAATGCCACACTCACCCTGGCGATTGGAACATTATGGGCAAGAAATTCTAAATAGACTTAGGGGAAGATAAAGAACTTATAGGTAATTAATCGATTTTATGGGGAAAGGAGTATTAATTGAAAATTCACTTTCACGGTGCGGCAAGAACAGTTACAGGTTCACAATATCTATTGGAAATAAACAGCTCCAGGCTTCTACTCGAATGTGGACTCTTTCAGGGAAGAAGATCTGAAACCTATGAGAAAAACCGGGGGTTCAAATTCGATCCATCTGAACTCGATGCAGTAATTCTATCGCATGCCCATATCGACCACAGCGGAAACCTTCCCAACCTGGTTAAATCTGGTTTCAATGGACCTATCTACGCAACTCCACCTACGGTGGATCTGGCAAAAACCATGCTCCTGGATTCTGGTTATATTCAGGAAGCAGATATCCAATTCGTTAATAAGCACCGCTCACGACGCGGCGAACCACCCCTGGAACCGCTCTATACGATAGAAGACGCACAGGCGGTGGAAGAATTTTTTCAACCTGAGGCCTATGGGCATGAATTTACCCCCATTCCAGGTGTTACTGCAAAGTTGGTGGATGCCGGTCACATTCTCGGATCAGCAGCTGTGGTTTTGGATATCCAGGAAAAGGATAGGAAATTCAGGCTTTGGTTTTCAGGGGACATAGGAAGATTAAAACTTCCCCTATTACGAGATCCGGTTATGCCGACAAACGCAGATTACCTGATCATGGAATGTACGTATGGGGATAAATCACACCATGACCCACAACAAGCTTACAATGAACTGCTGGACGCCATCACCAGGACAGTACGAAGGAGAGGAAAGATCATTATTCCTGCTTTTTCCGTTGGGAGAACTCAGGAATTGGTCTATATGGTAAACGAAATGATACAAAGCAGACAATTAGCTTCTCTCCCTGTGTATGTTGATAGTCCTCTGGCAGTAAATGCATCTGATATTTTTAGAAAATATCCAGATTACTTTGATAGTGAAACCAAAGAATTCGTTCAAACTTATAACCACCCTGCACTGAATTTTGAAAAACTGATCTATACTCGTTCGGTGGCAGATTCAAAAGCTATCAATGAACGTAAAGAATCAGCCATCATCATCTCTGCCTCGGGAATGGCTGAAGCTGGTCGAATTTTGCACCACTTGCGAAACAATATTGAAAACCCGGCCAATACAATCCTTATCGTTTCCTGGCAGGCACCCCATACCCTGGGGCGAAGCTTGGCGGATCGAAAAAAGGAAGCTAAGATCTTTGGGTTGAGCTATGACGTTCGTGCCGAAATTGTTACGATTGGCGGTCTTTCAGCTCACGCAGATCAGGATACGCTGATCGATTATGCCTCTCATGTGAAAAATGATGCCAAACAGATATTCCTGGTTCATGGTGAACAGGATGCAGCCGATGCGTTACAGGGAAAATTACGGGAAAAAGGTATCACTCAACTTGTTTATCCAGATATTCACCAAAGCATAGAAATTTAACCATCAATCTGCTATAATTGCCCGCGCCACTTGGAGAGGTGCCGGAGTGGTCGAACGGGGCGGTCTCGAAAACCGCTGTAGTCCTTGTGGCTACCGTGGGTTCGAATCCCACCCTCTCCGCTGAATATTTATTGATGGGATTGAATATTGCCATCCTCATAGGATCGCCCGAATTGATCTGGGCGATCTTCAATTTTAATTCTGTTACTAGTTGTTCTTTTTCCCTAAATATTGTAAGATAAGAATCAAAAGCCCCAAAGGAGGCAGATTATGGTAATTAGAGCACCCATTAAACTGATTGTATCTGTTTTATTGCTTGCTTCTCTAGCTTGCGGATTATCGGATATCACCGGAACATCCTCTCCACAAGATCAACCGGGTCAACTCGAAACCGCTGTCGCCAAAAGCCTGGCTGAAACTGCTGTTATGCAAACAGTCATCGCACAGAGCGTTATCGGGACTGTCGTTCCTAGCCAGCAAGTGATACCCCAAAACTCTACTCAATCACAACCCGAACTCCCCAGCCTGACACCTTCTCTTGAATTATCCCCAACTTTGGAAAAATCAATGGTCAGTGTCTCGCAGGTTACCAACTGCCGGTCAGGTCCTGGTTCCGGCTATGATTGGCTGGGAGCATTGGATGTTGGTGAACAGGCCGAAGTCTTCGGTCGGGATCCATCTAACACATCCTGGTACATCCGCAACCCCGATAATTCGTCTGGCTTTTGTTGGATCTATGGGGCATTTGCCACTGTTACCGGTAACACAAGCGCGATCCTTGTTTTCACTCCCATGCCCACTCCCACTCCAGCCAAAACAGCCACCCCAACACCAGCACCTGTCGATTTTACTGTTACCTTTTTAAAATTCGAAGTATGTTCTGGCCCAAAATATTATGCCAGATATGATCTTCACAATAATAGCGCTGTCACCTGGCAATCCTTTCATAGTACAATCACAGACACCGTTACTGCTGCTACTCAAATTAACCAGAGTAATAGTTTTAAGCAAATTATCGCTTGCACACTCGTTATTGATCAGGATGATCTGGCCCCGGGCGAATCTGGTGAAGCCTATACATATGTTATGTATGTAAATCCGTCAGGTCACCTCATATTTGCTGCTATTAAGTTGTGTACTCTGGATAATCTGGCTGGAACCTGCATCACCAAGACCTTGACCTTCACTGCGCCTTGAGCTTCCAACCGGGATGAGTGTTTTCCTTTACTCATCCCGGTTTCCTTGACGCTTTGCATATTTCCCTTTAAGATAAGCCTGCCTAAATAGAACATAATTGCGAACCATTTCCTTCCGTTGGTTGGAGGGGTACAGTTTCGCATTAATCCAACAACATTGCGGAAACAGGAGTGAACCATGGAACTCGGTCTTGTCCGAAAAATAGATATCGATCACGAAATGCAGCAGTCTTATCTCGATTATGCCATGAGCGTAATTGTAGCTCGTGCTTTACCGGATGCCCGTGATGGGCTCAAACCTGTCCAAAGACGTATCATGTACGCCATGCACGACATGGGGATGCGTCAGAACAGTGATTATAAAAAATCAGCACGTATCGTTGGCGAAGTATTGGGAAAATATCACCCGCATGGTGATTCAGCCGTTTACGAGGCCATGGCCCGTATGGC
>BS_KBA_SWE02_21mDRAFT_10000595_pt1 | contig 13671 bp, 9 predicted proteins | sample BalSeasSWE02_21m_FD_9196 | JGI IMG/M metagenome (IMG submission 9196)
AGGAAGTTGGGTGTAGCGATCACCAACGCATCGACGCCACCTTCCTTAATCAATTCTTCCATAATTGTGTATTGCTTTTTGATCCCGAACTGACTGGCGAAGGCAACGGACTTATCGGAATATTTCTCTACCACTGCGACAATCTGTCCACCGCAGTTTAACACTGCTTGGGCATGGATGGCAGCTATATAACCGGCTCCTGCTATAGCGAATTTCATCGATCCTCCTTGAGAATATGCGCAATCCCGTAAGGGAGGAAATGTTCTCTGCAATAATCCGGGAGCTCTGCAAGAGTATGGGCAACTACTTCAGGCGGAATCCGGTTCAGTGGGATGGCACAAGCTCTGAGAGCAGCTTCCAATGGGCGCAGATCCTGCCCCTGGCGCTCTGCCATGAGTAGAATACCGGGACCCACGAGGTTACCATGCGGCCAGCCTGAACCGGTGTACTGTTCAGCACAATANGCAAAATAGTGCTCGGAGCCTTCCTCGGGGCGGGCGTGACCAATCTGGTTGCATAATTGGACTTCCATGGCCAGGCAGTCAAACAGGCTCTTCAAACCCTGGTGGTCGCCGCGGCCGGCAGCCTCGGCACAATCGAACACGCCATTTAAGATGGTTTGAGCATTATCATACACCCATGGAATTAACTCCATCCCGGCTGGATTTTTCCTTCTTTCATGTGCAAATTTCCAATCCCAGCTGCCGGTCGCGATCGAGAGTACGTCCGTGATTCCGGCAGCCCGGATCCAGACCGGGGCGCGGGCAATGACATCCAGATCCAATATGAGCTGTTCGGGAACTTTAGTTGGGATATATTGAACACAGCCGTCGCGGCGTACGCCTGAGGCAGAAGTAAGAAATGCATCAACGGATAAAGCAGTAGGAAGTACCACAAGAGGAAGGTTCAGGCAGACAGAAATATATTTGGCTGCATCAGCAGTCAAACCTCCCCCAACAGAATAAACCACTTGTGCGGGAGAATCTCCTAAAGGAATAAGCAGATTATCCCATTCAGTCAGTGTAGCATCAAATGGTTCAAGTCGGGCTGTAACTTGCAGTCTAGCAAGATTATCCTGAACAGCTGTCCAGGCAGGAGTTGAAGTGACCAGCAATACAGGTCGTATTTCATCGATTTCAGAGAAAGGGATCAGACTGGTACTAGGTAAATTGGCTAGTATTTGGTTCATCCTTTCCCTCGATTATTTGGTGGTGTGTGAAATAAGATATAAAAGTATCAATATGTGTTAGTGTACAATCATAAAAAAAACTTGTCAACTTGGATTAAATAAAATTTTACTCTTTTTATTGGATTAAAAATAAAATCGAATAATGTGGTTTTTTGTAGCTAATATTGCTCCACAATCGCCACATGATTTTCGAAGGACAATCTGATACCAGCGGATGTTACCATTGGGAAGCAGAAGGAGGTTTTGGGCAAAAGGGAAGAGATCAAGATGTCGACCCTGGCGCAAAGATGATTGCATTATTCACAGGAGCAAGTGAGTGAATAATATTAACTATCAACAGGAAAAGTGTCTCTAAACTAACAGACCCTTTTGTCCCATTTTTATTAACGAAATACAATTGGTAACTTCGCCTGTGTCTATAAAATTCACTCGAATATGATCCAATCTTGGCGTAATTTTTCAAAATTTAAAATCAAATTAGTGATTGTATCAATTTGGAGATAATCAACGTGAAGCTCAGGGATGCGTTACTAATCCGAGAAAACATTTGAACAATGTGAGAGTCATTATTATTGATTAAAATTAAATATAAGAACACAATCAGGTCAAACAACATTGTTTATTGGAGGATAATCATCAGACCTCTGACATATTACAATATCCTCATTCTCTCCCACTAATTTTGATCTTTTGTTTGAAGAATTTCCCCCCATTTAAATCAGTATAATAGGTTATTTGGTTGGAAGATGTGGATGAATTTCGATCAATGTTCAATTTTCCGAATTGTAAAATTGTTGAGTTACTATTGTTGGTAGCTATTTAGAAAATGGTTGTTTCAGCTCCAAGTTTAACTCATGCTTGGATGATAATCTTTAATATGATTTTACTGGCTTTGAATAGCAATTACAGGCAATCAGTTCAAGCTATACTGGAAAAAANGATTAGGAAGGTTTTGAAGGCTGCTTTTGAATCAAGATGAAGGTTATTTTTCTGAAGCATCTCAAAAACAGACGGTAAGATTTTCACCTTTAAAAACTCCCTGAATAATCGATTGGATGCTTTTAATGGGGACTATCCACTTCAAGTATTGAGATATTTATGAATTTAGGTAACAAGGAATTATCGTGATCTATCGAAAGTAATTTGTTTAGATAGATTGAGATGGCACATTGTCAAGCGTGCGGGGATTGAGTATTCTCTCAAGAGCAGAACCAAGCATGGCAAATGCCAGGCTAGTCAGTAACAAAAGGAAGATCGGCTCCAATACCCAAAATGGTGAACCATATAGTGCACCACGGGCTAGCCCATCGTAAATAATTCGTCCCCAGGTGGGATAGTTTGATTTGATGTTGAAGAAACCTAATGTTGCTTCCCAAAAAATAAAACTTGGTACCTGGGTTACCAATTGCGGGATCAAAACGGGCATGATGCGTGGTAGCAGATAATGCATAATTATCCTGGTATTGCTGGCTCCGTACGCACGCGCACTTTCGATATATGGTGCTTCTTTGGCCTGGAGCAGCGCTGAACGTATGATTTTGAGTGGGGAACCAAAGGAATTGATAATTACCACGATTCCCAGGATGATCCAAATATTCATATTAAAAAGCACATTAGCCAGGACAGCGATGGTCAAACCAGGTAATACCATATTTACTTCAGCCATTCTTTGGATCAAATTATCAACCCAGCCTCCATACCATACTCCAAAAGCTGGCAACAACATCGCAACCAATGTTGTAACAATAGTACCCAGCAAACCTATCAACAAAGCAAATGGCATTCCCCAAAACAAGGGAATCAGAAGATCCCTTCGTGCAAAATCTGTTCCTGCCCATCCATAAACCTGGCCTAAGAGAACAAACTGTAAATTGACATCACTACCTTCTTCAAAGGCCAGACTCTTAACCGATAATTGATATGTCCCATGTTGAGGAGACGGATTTGGGGAGTTGGGTTCGGCAAACAGCATTGAAAAAACAGGTTGTGAATACTGCTGGTTTATAAAGAACCAATTACTCCATTCAGGGTTTTTTTTGATAAGAGTGTTGGGTAACACACTTGATTCAAAATCATAACTTGAACTAGGTTCTGCAATTGTTCGTTTAAGCTCGAGTGTTCTGCCATCCGGATATATCCAATCAAGTGTTAAATATGGGAGTTTTTCTTTGTATATGGGGTCGATATATAGAAAAATGTCACTTGGCCTTTCCTTGTATGGATAATCAAAAGTGAAAGTGGTTGTCTTTTCGATCCAACCATTATCTAAAACTTGGATGGATACACTTGCTTCCTTACTTTGTGGATTCATGATCAATGTAGATAGCCGTGGTGGGTCACTGAATAAATTCGTCCATTCAGGCATAGCTGTGCGAGGAATATAACTGCGTCCTAATGAACGCTTTTGTTCATAATCCTTCCCAACCTGTTCGTACGGGAGTGCGATAACAGCATAGACGGAACCTAAAAGTAAAATGATAATAAAAATAAGTCCAATAATGGCTGACGGGAATCTGCGAAGTTCCTGTAAGAAGAGCATAATCCCGGCCTTGATGTCACGCATGGAGCCTTTGAAATTAAGCCATCTTTGAGACCAGGAGATCTTCTTTACTTTGGCACTATCATTGGATAGGATATTATGATCAAGTCGTCTTCCTGATATCCATATCTGCAACCGTCTCTTCCAACCCATTTCCAGGGATTTTTCTCGAACATGGGCTTTCATTTTCATGCTTTCGGGATGCAAGCGAATTCGCGGGTCAACGATGACATATACAAGATCAAGTAAGAAAACAACTGCACCAAGCAGGTAGGCAAAGATCACTACGATTCCAACAGCAATAATTAATTCACCTGGCTCCATACTTTCTCCCCAGAAATTTGGTAGAGCCTCTCTGATGTATAACCATCCCAAACCCGGCCATCGGAAAACTACTTCAAGTGCCATGCTCAATTGCCAAAAACTGATTAATGAAGTAGCAAAACTCGTAATAATATAAGGAAGAGCTGGTCTCAGGATGTATTTTTTATTTAATATATTTGCAGATAATCCTTTGGCTTGAGCTAGCTGAACATAATCTTCTTCGGAGTAAATGATAAAAAAGGTTCGCCAGGCGTAAACGATCTGAAATAGAAGGCTGAGCACAAAGGCTGATACTGGCAGGATCATGTGTTTGGCGATGTCCAAAATATGCGTGAACTCGTTCTCGGGTTTGGATAATTCGTACATCCCGCCGAAGGGTAGCCAACGCAACTGAAATGCGAAAATGGATATCAGTAGAATGCCAAACACCCAGCTGGGTACAGAAGAGATCGGCGAAAGGATTGAAAACAGTCTGTCTGCCCAATTGCCGTAATTACGTGCCAGGTACAACGATAATGGCATTCCGATCAGGAATACTAGCAAATAAGTTGTCGTGACCAGTAACAAAGTATTGGGTAGAAAATGGAAAATGATGTCCATTGCGTTTGCTGTCGTTTTTTGAGCTCCCCAGCTTGGTTGCCTGTTACCCATATCTCCCCAATCGAAAGTTAAAGCCCTAAAAGCCCAGCCAACAATACGTTGCCAACGAGGAAGGTTTAATCCCACCTCATCACGCAATTTATCAGTCATTGCTTGCATTTGGACTGGATCAGGAAACCCGCGTGAATCACGATCTATTTCCCCGTTATTAACTGCGCTACGGACAACTAGGAATATTTGTGCTTCTAGGCTGGTTTCAAATGGAGAAACGGGTGGACCAAGTCCACTTTGAGATGGCTGGGTGGTTATTAAGACGGTGAGTAAGACCCCAAAGAAAATAGTTGCTGCAATAGAAATTAATTTACCACTTAAATAACGAACTGTTCTCAAAATTAATTTTACCTTTTATAAGAAAACAGAATTCACATATGGATTAAAGCGTATTAATTATGCAATATTCTTATTATACAGGAAATTAACAGCTTGTGACAACTGGCACGGGAAGAGGGGATTTAAATCTATTGTGGTATTATTAAAAATCTAAGAAAATATACAATACAAACTAATTTTAGAAAGGGAGAAGACTGTATGGCGAGAAAATTTGTACCAACACCTTTAATTTTACGTGACCCGGTTCCATCAGATATTGATATTGCCCAGGAAGCTACACTAAAACCAATTATTCAGGTTGCTGAAGAACTTGGGATCCTTGAAGAAGAATTGGAACTTTACGGACCTTACAAAGCTAAAGTAAAACTGGAAATACTGAAACGATTGAAGGATCGCCCGGATGGAAAATATGTTGACGTTACTGCAATCACCCCAACACCACTTGGCGAAGGAAAAACGACCACAACTGTGGGTCTTTCGCAGGCACTTGGAGCGCATCTTGGGAAAAATGTGATCACAGCTATTCGCCAGCCATCCCAAGGACCAACCTTTGGCATCAAAGGTGGAGCAGCTGGTGGTGGTTACTCCCAAATCATACCGATGGAAGATTTTAACTTGCATCTCACAGGCGATATTCATGCTATTACTGCAGCCAATAACCTTTTAGCAGCAGCGATAGATGTCCGCATGATGCACGAATCCAAACAAGATGACGTCAAACTCTTTAATGCTTTATGCCCGGTCGATAAAGAAGGAAATAGAAAATTTGCGCCTTCCATGCTACGAAGATTGGCAAAATTGGGGATCGATAAAACTGACCCGGAAACCTTGACATCTGAAGAACGTTCACGCTTTGCTCGGCTCGATATCGACCCGGCGTCTGTTACATGGCGGCGTGTGGTTGATACGAATGACCGTTTTTTGCGAACGATCACAGTCGGTATGGGTCCTGATGAAAAAGGTTTCGAAAGGGAAACAGGGTTCGATATCACAGTAGCTAGTGAGATCATGGCGATTTTGGCTCTTACGACTGGCCTGGCAGATATGCGGGAACGTTTTGGCAAGATCGTGATAGGTACCAACAGGAAAGGTGAGGCAATCACTGCAGAAGATATCGGTGCAGCAGGAGCTTTGACCGTTTTGATGAAAGATGCCATTAAACCCAATTTGATGCAAACTTTGGAAGGGACCCCGGCTTTTGTCCATGCAGGTCCATTCGCCAATATCGCTCATGGTCAATCATCCATCATAGCTGATAAAATTTCTTTGAAACTTGCAGATTATGTCATCACCGAGTCCGGTTTTGGCGCTGATATCGGTATGGAGAAATTCTTTGGAATTAAATGCCGTTATTCCGGTTTGATCCCCCAGGTCGTTGTTTTGGTGGCAACAGTGAGAGCACTCAAGATGCACGGTGGTGGTCCTAAGGTTGTTGCAGGAAAACCTTTGGCATCTGAATATACGGATGAGAATCTTGATCTGCTTCAGAAGGGTCTGCCAAATATGGAACGTCATATCAAGAATGCCCTCAAATATGGCGTCAATGTTGTGGTGGCTGTAAACTCCTTTAAGGATGATACCCCGGCAGAAGTTGAAATGGTAAAGAAAGCCGCTATTGCTGCTGGTGCCATGGATGCAGTTGAATCCCGCCACTGGATGGAAGGTGGAGCAGGATCAGTAGCACTGGCAGAGGCAGTTATTAAAGCAGCCGATCAACCAAGCAATTTCAAACAACTTTATCCACTCGAATTACCCATCAAGGAAAAGATCGAGATCATCTGCAAGGAAATTTATGGTGCAGCAGGTGTAGATTATTCACCAGAGGCCGAGGCTAAGATCGAGCTTTACACAAAGCTTGGTTTCTCGGATCTGCCCCTTTGCATGGCGAAAACACACCTGTCATTCAGTCATGATGCCAACCTTAAAGGCGCACCGACTGGTTTCCGGGTACCTATCGCGGATATCCGCGCTTCGGTCGGATCGGGATTCTTGTACCCACTTCTTGGTACCATGCGTACCATGCCAGGTCTTCCAACCCGCCCGGTATTCTATGATGTTGACCTTGACCTCGAAACCGGCAAGGTTCTCGGGTTGTTCTAGGTTTTCTTATGTTTTCACGAAAGGGGCACGATGAATCGTGCCCCTTTCTTTTTTTAAATAATTATGTTCCGATCAAATAAATTATTATCAATTAAAGAAATCAGAACTGCACTCTCATCAGGGAAAACCAGTATTGATGAGATAAATGAGCATTATATTTGCCAGATTGCAAAATACAACCCGGAATTAAACTCGTTTATAACCATCCTTTATCCGCAGGAGAAAGGAAATGATCAGGGAAAACCACTTTTCGGAATCCCCATGGCTTTGAAGGATCTATTTGAAACTGAGGGCATCACAACAACAGCGGGTGCGGAATTTCTTAGAAACAATATCCCACAGAAAGATGCAACAGTTGTAAGGAAACTGAAAGAGGTAGGTGCGTCAATCCTGGGTAAGACCAATATGCATGAAATTGCATTAGGTGTTACCAATATTAATAACCATTATGGAAATTGTTTAAATCCCTGGGATACTAAACGTATTCCAGGTGGCTCATCAGGAGGTTCTGCAGTTGCTGTTGCGGCTGGAATGTGTGTCGCAGCACTGGGAAGTGATACAGGTGGTTCAATAAGAATTCCGGCATCTTTATGCGGAATTGTTGGTTTAAAACCCACGTTTGGACGTGTCAGTCTGAATGGAGTCATCCCGCTATCTTGGAACCTGGATCATGTGGGTCCACTAACCAACAATGTTAGAGACGCTGCTATCATCCTTGAATTTATTGCAGGTTATGATTCATTGGATCCTGCCTCAATCGAAATACATCCTGGTGAATTTATCTCACATCTAGAGGATGGTGTTGAAGATTGGAAAATTGCGTATGCGGTTGGAGATTATATCGAGGATTCCCAATTTGATGTGCTTTCTGCAATGAACTCTACAATAAAAGTGTTCAAAAAAATGGGGGCAAAGGTTGAAAAGATCGAAGTTGCCTGGTTGCGCGAGGCTGCACTTGCCAACGGAATCATGACTACTGCAGATGCTGCTGCTTACCACCATGACCGATTAATTTCATTCCCCCAGGATTTTGGCGAAGATGTACTTCATAGATTGAAAACAGGTTTCGATTATACATCCTCAGAATATTCGAAAGCAAGAAGAGTGCAAACGGATGTCAAGCGTAAGTTTAAACTTCTTTTCAATGATTATGATCTGCTTTTGCTTCCTGCCACCCCTTGTACAGCACCTCTAATTGAAGGATCTGATGCTGTGGAACAGGCACGCAAATTAACCCGTTTTACCGCTCCCTTCAATCTGGCTGGGTTGCCGGCATTATCTCTTCCATGTGGTTTTACGAGTGAAGGATTGCCTGTTGGATTACAGATTGTTGGCCCGGAATGGTCCGAGGCGAAAGTTTTGAATGCTGCTAGAGCATATGAACGATCTACAATTTGGCATGAACAAATCCCTCAAATTTTAAATAGATAAGACATATGAATTTGCGCGTAGCCGTCTTGTAAGGTCCAAATTTTCCTATTATTGAATTTTTTTGGATTTCTGAATGAGAGTTTCAAATTTGGGATTTCTTACCAATTTTGAAGCAAGGTTGCCAGCAATCTGGTACGTGATACCAGGCTTTCTTTGATGATATATTCTTTTTCTGAATGGTAATCTCCACCAATTGCTCCCAGCCCATCCAGCACAGGGATTCCAAGCGGAGCAACGAAATTAGCGTCGGATGCTCCCCCGGTTCCCGCTGCCGTAAGTGTGATTTCATTTCTTGCTGCAATTTCCCTGGCATGTTCAAAAGTTGTTTGCATAAGATCATCATATGGCATCGGAGGCCGATTTAGATCTCCGGTTATTTCAATAGAGCAACCTTCCATTACTGGTTTCAGGTTATTAATTGCATCAATTATTCGTTCAGCTTCACCAGGTTGCATTACCCGCAAATCGACATCGATACTGGCGGTATCAGGCACAACATTTACAACAGTCCCTCCCTGAATGACGCCTACATTAAGGGTAGTTCCCCGACTGTAATCAGTCAAACCTTGAATTGCCAATACTTGGCGAGCAATCTCTTCAATCGCATTTTTGCCATTTTCATGGTTTCCTCCTGCATGTGCAGCTTGCCCATGAACTATTATATGAAAATCTCCAACACCTTTTCTCCAGGTTTTTATTGAGCCATCAGGCATACCTGGTTCGAGAACTAATACTAGTTGCGCATTTTTTGCCAGTTCCTCGATCCATTTTCGAGATGTGAGGCTGCCAGTTTCTTCATCTGAAGTGAACAGCACGGTGATAGGGACCGAAGGCATAAGGTTGTTATCCAATAAAGTGCGTAAAGCGGTCAGGCAAACGACTGCTCCAGCTTTCATATCTGCAACGCCAGGGCCAAGTATTTTGCCATCTTTTTCGAGGAATGGCATTTTGGACAAAGTACCCAGTGGGAAGACGGTATCCATATGACATAACATAAGGAATTCTTTGTTGATGTTTGTCTTTTCCTTGGAGAGATGATGCCCGAACCGGGCAACAATATGATTACCTGAGGTCTCATTTTGAATAATCGTTATCTCTCCCCCCAGAGATTTTATTTCCTCCACAATTATTTTACCTACATTGTCTACTGCAGATTTATCGTGAGTTGGTGATTCTGTTTCTACCAACCTTTTCAATAAAACCACCATGGAAGACAAATATTTTTCAAAATTGATCATTAAAATATCCTTATTGTATTGAAAATATCAAGCAGATCAAACCCACAGATAAACAATAGAGCGCAAATTTATATAAGGAATTCTTGCTTAGATATCCCATGAACCAGCGAACAGCAAGCCAACCTACTATTGTGGCAGCAATAAAACCGACAATAATAGAAGGTAATATCTGAGAGAAATCAGGATTTTGGAAAAGTTTGATGGATTCATACGCACCTGCAGCCACCATTACTGGAACTGACATCAAGAAGGAAAATTTTGCAGCTGAAGGTCGGTCAAAATTTCGCAATAACCCGGCGCTGATCGTCGTTCCACTCCGGGAAGCTCCAGGAAATACAGCAATAACTTGCATTAAGCCAATGAATATCCCATCTTTCCACGTAATTGATCCCAATTCCCGGGAATGCTTCCCTAATTTTTCACCCAGGCCCATTAAAAATGCAGCAGTTAGAAGTCGGATGGATGCTTCAAGAAACTGGTTTGCAAAGAGCTTTTCCAGCATGTCTTTAAATAACAAACCGGCTATAAGAGCTGGCACAGTTGCAAGGATAATATACCAACCAAGTCGGGCATCCAGTGGGAGTGAATGAAATTTCTTCAATCTATTTAAATTGGCTAGCACTGCCAGTGCAATTTTCCAAAGATCAGAACTGAAATAAATTATTAGGGATAGGATCGTTCCAAGTTGAATGATCACAAGAAATGAAAATATTCCATCATTTGCAGGGATACCTAATAATTTTTGCCCGATCAATAAGTGAGCAGTTGAAGATACAGGGATGAACTCTGTTAATCCCTGTATAATCCCTAAAATCAATGCCTGGACTAAATTCATTAAATTAATTCTCCTGACTGCTATTTTAGTATTTGTTTATTGGCGTTAAATTTCCATATCTCCAATAACCTTGGAATATTTTCTTCGAAAATTCCTTGATAGATCATTTCTCTGATTTCTTTTGCGAGCTCAACAAGTGTGTGTAAATTATGGATGGAAAGTAAAGTTCCAGCTAAAATCTCTTTTGCTACCACTAAGTGGCGGATATATGCCCGCGTAAATGTCTGGCATGTGTAACATTGACAATCAACATCTATAGGTTGTGTATCTGATGCAAATGTCGCATTCATCATGTTCATTCTTCCATGTCTGGAAAATGCAGAATGATGACGTGCAAGTCTGGTAGGAAGTACACAATCAAAAATATCAACTCCGCGGGCGATACCATTGATGAGATCCTCCGGCGTACCTACACCCATCAGATAGCGAGGTTTATTGACAGGTAAATGGGAATTGATTGAATCCAATACTTTGTGCATATCCTCCTTGCTTTCGCCAACAGAAAGACCACCAATGGCTATACCTGCAAAAGGAAGCGATGAGATGAAATTTGCAGATTCAACCCTTAGGTCAAGATTTACCCCTCCCTGGATGATTCCAAAAAGAGCCTGGTCTTGACGGGATTGGGCTTTTAAACTGCGTTCGGCCCAGGCATGAGTACGTTCCATAGCTGTACGAATATACTCAGGGTTATTTGGGTCGGCACATTCATCAAATGCCATTATGATATCAGCGCCTAGATTCTCTTGGATTTGGATGGATTTTTCAGGCGTGAATCGATGTGTGGATCCATCAATGTGACTTTTAAAAGTGACACCTTCAGAATCAATTTTACGAGTTTTCGCCAAAGAAAATACCTGATATCCTCCAGAATCAGTCAAGATCGGATGTGGCCACTTCATAAATTCATGTAATCCACCAAGTTTTGCGATCAGTTCATCGCCAGGACGCAAGTAAAGATGGTAAGTATTGGAAAGAACAAGTGAGGCACCAAGCTCACTTAACTGGGCAGGAGTCACAGTTTTAACAGTTGCCTGGGTTCCAACAGGTGCAAAGACAGGTGTGTTTACGAGACCATGTGGTGTGTGAAAAACTGCAGCGCGGGCTAACCCATTATTTGCTTTAATATTAAATTCGAACATGGTACTATTATAATCTTGGAATGTCTGTTCTTACGGGGATATGTTACTTCCATATTTTAGATCTTAATCTTAAAAGGAATATTACTTGCTATGTCTATCATCCGCGACTATACTTTGGTTTATAAAATCTACAGGGAGAACATTAAACAGAGACCATGACTAAACCGAAACATTGGCAAATAGAACCCCGCATTACTACAGAAGCTGAGGAATCACTAAAGGCATTCCCTTCAATAATTCGACAATTATTGTTTAACAGGGGATATGCATCTGATGAATCTGCGCGTAAATATCTCAAAGCTTCTGTCGCATTCGATACTTCCCCCTGGCAGTTGAAAGGTATGGAGAAAGCGATAAACCGCTTGGAAGAAGCTATCCTTAAAAATGAACTTGTGGTTATATATGGTGATTATGATGTGGATGGAGTAACAGCAACAGCTCTGTTGGTTCAGGTTTTAAAATCAATGGGTGCCATTGTCCATGAATATATTCCTAATCGATTTGATGAAGGATATGGATTAAATACAGAAGCTTTAGACACGATCAAAGCTGAAGGCGCTAAAGTTGTGATCACTGTTGATTGTGGGATCCGTTCGCTTGATGAAATAGTATATGCCAGGAACCTGGGTCTTGATTTGATCGTTTCTGACCATCATCATCCTGGTGAGGCATTGCCCCAGGCATTTGCAATAATTAATCCTAAACAACAAGATGATCATTATCCAGATAAAGATCTCGCAGGGGTGGGGGTGGCTTTTAAGATTGCAGAAGCATTATTAGAGCGTTTACCTGAAGATGGTTTTAATAAGGATGATCTGCTTGATTTGGTGGCATTGGGAACTGTAGCAGACCTGGCACCATTGGTCGGAGAAAACCGTAGTCTGGTTAGAAGGGGACTCCGTCAGCTTTCACAAACCCAAAGACAGGGCATTTTTTCTCTTGCAGCAGTTGCAGGTTTGGATTTAAAAAATATCAATGCCAGTAATATCGGGTTTAGTTTGGGACCGAGATTGAATGCTGCAGGTAGATTGGATTCGGCTTTGGCGGCTTTTAATCTGCTAAGTACAAAAGATGTCTCTGACGCCGGACAATTGGCCCAAAAACTTGAAATTCAAAATCGTGATAGACAGCAAGTTACCCGTTCCATGCAAGCACAAGCTGAGAAAATGGTCCTTGACGAAAATCCAGAAGCTTTTTTAATTTTTGCTGTCGATCCTGATTTTAATCCCGGTGTTGTTGGCCTGGCTGCTTCACGCCTTTCAGATATGTACTATCGGCCTGCCATAGTTGCGAGTAAAGGGGATGACACCACCAGAGGATCCTGCCGGAGTATTCCGGAGTTCCACATCACTGAAGCACTGGAGAAATGTGCAGACTTGCTTGTCAGATATGGTGGACATGCAGCTGCTGCTGGTTTCACAGTAGAAAATTCCAAGCTTCCTGAACTAAAACAAAGGCTTACTTCCATTGCTGAAAAGCAACTGAAAGGGAAAGATTTACAGCCGTCAGTCTCAGCAGATATTAAGGTTGCTCTCTCTGAATTAAACTCCAAATTACTGGAACAGTTAGCTTGGTTTGAACCAACAGGTTATGGGAATCCGGAACCTGTGTTTGTCAGTGAAGGAGTTCGCGTTTCCAGCTCACGGGCAGTGGGAAGTGATGGCAAGCACCTCAAGCTAACCGTTACAGATGGTTATTCTCATTTTGATGCTATCGCTTTTAGGATGGGAGACCTTCAACCTACATTGCCAACTAAAATAGATATGATATATACATTCGAATTAAATGAATTCAATGGGCGAAAAATTCTACAACTAAATGTGCGTGATATACGACCATCTGAAAGATCAGAGTAATGATATTGAAAATCAGATCAAAGTGAT
>BS_KBA_SWE02_21mDRAFT_10000596_pt1 | contig 13657 bp, 11 predicted proteins | sample BalSeasSWE02_21m_FD_9196 | JGI IMG/M metagenome (IMG submission 9196)
CGCTAGTGGGCTGGCCGCTGTTACCATCCCTGCTTTTGATTGCAGGATCGGTGCAACGATCACGGCCTGCGCCGCGGGCAAAACCGCCAGCCAGCAGATACCGATTAATAGCCATGAAATACGACGTTTCATACATGAGACTCCCTCAATACAATCAACCGCAAGCCATCACTTTGGGTATAGGAACCGGCCTGTTGCGCAACGCCCTGGTGTCAGAGGATGCCCCACTCCAACAGTACCAGTTGCAACGGCTCCGAAGTTTCCCGAACAGAAGGGGCATAAAGTATGTTCAAATCTGTGCCCTCTGCCAGTTGGGTGAACAAACCATCGAAGTTACCACCTTCAACAACAATCACTCTGTCCGCCATGGGCACTGACTCGACGATAAAAAGATCGGTCAAGGTACCGCGACGGCCCTTACCGCCAATATGCATAATCAGTACTTTTATACCCTTGGCCCTGGCGGCATCGGCGACGGCTTTCATCCGGGCAATTTCAGCATCCTTGTCGATACCGGCTTCACCCAAACCTTTCGAACTGCCCGCGACAACGATAATCAGAACTTTCTCGTCCTGCAGTTCATCTGCCTTGAGAAGCTTTTCCAGGCGGGCGTCAACCCCGAGTTTCTTGAGGACAACCTTGACCATCATGGCATCGGGGCTCTGCCCGAAAGGTGTTAAAACAACATCGGAAGCCAGCGACGCACTACTAAAAACCGCGCATACAAGACCGGCCAGAATCGCCCGGAAATTATAGTTTTTCATGACACTTCCTTTTTTTGGTAAAAGATTGAGACAATGTCTGACATACTTTCTTAAATAGATCAGGGTGTAAACAACATTCCCCCGGTGCGACCCGACACGGAAGGCTGACCACGTCACTGGAAGCAGCGGACTGTGACAACAATCAGATTTCGGCATAGGCAACGATAAACCTGTGGCAATACCCTGATTCTACCTGAAAAGAATTTTACCGGTGGCTTACCCGCTTGCTCCAATGATCATTTGTGCCTACCCCATAGCGCGAGTCTATGTGGCAACCGATGTCGCTGAATGGGTGTGGTCAGTCCAGTCTAATTTAAGAAAGCTATTGCGCATAAACAATGTAAATGATCTTGGTCAACAGTAATATGACAGGCGACTGTTAGCATTGATCAAATTCATTGGTAAAGAGGCGGGCTATGCCATGTCGCTTATCGCAGTTATTGATGTTGAGTCAACTGGACTAAACCCATTCATGCACGATAGGGTCATTGAATTAGCTGTCATTACTAATGCGTGCAAATATTTCGGGATAGAAACAGAGGGGAAGCCCCATACGGCTCGCTAAGACGCAATGGCATCGGCCAAACTCTTGACCCTGTTTCTAAATGATTCAGACGTATCGACGTCAGAATTGGCACGATTACCAACGATTAGTTGGCCAGATTCTCCTCGATTGCATACCAATCTGGTGACGCGTATAAATCGTGAGTGAAACACAAAATAAACCACCAACATTCCTTCAAAACCTTCTTAAAAATCCTCGTTCTGATCTGAGTGTTTTATAATCATAAGCGCCGACACAGCCACCTTGGTGGCATCTGTCCAGAGGCATTTGAAATTGCCGCCGTGTTAGCATCAGTTTGGTTCGGAAAAGCCGTGGGTGTCTTCTTTTCTGTTATTATTTCCTGCTCTTCCGCTTTCACCTTACCCACCCTGTTCAAACCCGTTAAAGAATATGACCTCGTCGGGATCCTGATTGCCAGTCCCGAACGTCCAAACTTCTCCTTGTGTCGTTTCGCCTTGATCGTCATGCGCAACCACCCGCCAGAAATATTGCGTGAATGGCAACAAGCCAGCGGGTGGTGTACAGGATGAGACCATCACCTTGCTACACACCAATATGCCCGGTTCAGAATTGCCTGCTTCCAGGTAAACGTCATAACGAACCGGGTCTCCATTGATATCACCGCCGACCCAGTTGAGTATGCTGTTGACGAACACGCTGGATGAGCCATTTGCAGGGAAAGGCAGAATGGGCCTGTTTGGGGGGTCGTTTTTCTCCACTGTGACGGTAACGGAAGCCTGACCCAAATTTCCTGCCTCGTCATACACATTTAACATGATGGTATGCGTGCCCTTCTCGAGTTTGAGACGTGCCTGACGCCTGACTTCTGCTGGCTCACCGTCAACAAACCAAACAAAAGTGAGATCTTCCGCAGGGCCTGAAGGCAAGCTGGCGCTGCCACGCAAATCGATCCAGTCACCCGGTGTCACCAGCAGATTGTCAGCTGGGGCATGGATGACCACGATAGGAGCAGCTGGCAGAACTGTGAATACCCCCGATGATTCCGCCGAACTGGTCAGAAAACCGTCCGTGGCAACGATCTGGATCAATCCTTCCGTCCCTGACGGCAGGCTGTTGGCTTCTACCGTGTATTCATTTCCTACCAGCTGACTGGCGATCGGATACCAGGTGGTGCCGTTGTCGGGTGTATAAAAAACCGTGAACGTTAGTGGGTCACCGTCCGCGTCGTTGGCCTGCCATTGAATGGTCTGCACGTCGGCCCAGGTTTCCCCGCCAGAGGGATAGGTGACCTGCAGCGTTGGCGCGTTGGCTGAAGCTTCAATGCTGTCCAATATCGTGCCATTGTGTTTGAGCAGCAGTTTCGTGGCATTTGGATAATAGGGAAGCTGGTAGAAGAAACTTACGGACTCCAGTGATTCGCCTTCAACATCGATAAAGTCCGCCGCAAATGACATGGTATAGAGCATGCTGTCCGACACATCCAGTATTTCGATCGAGTAGTCACCCGGCTCCATGGACGTTTCAATACTTCCCTCCAGCGTGACAACCGGGTCAAAGCTACCCGCTCCTGAGACGTTGAGTACGCCCGAGAGGTAATAGACGATATCGGCACCGTTGCCGTTTGCACTATTTATGGCCGGTGCAAGAGGAGTGAAGCGCGCGAAAGTGCGTTGCCAGCGATAAGGAGAAATCCACTGAATGGGTCGATTGGCGGCCCGACAATATGACTGGTAGTCATCGCGGGAAGATGGCAAAACTGTCAGGTCGCCGGTCCCATCCAGCCAGGGCAATGCTGGCTTGAACCCCACTTCCTGGATTTCACTGTCACCCACATAAGGCCAGCTGGGATCTGGACGTCCTGCACCGCATCCCCAGTCCGGGTTGTCTTTGTCATCCGGGTCGCTGACATGATGACCCCATGTTCCCGAGCTACTGCGATCCAGGTTGTGATTGAGTTCATGCACCATCGTGGTGTTGTTAACAGTTCGCCCATCAGCTTGACCAACGACTACGTGGCCCCGTCCTGGGGGAATCCAGGTTGGGTCTGAGGTTCCAAGAGTGCGTTGATCGGTGAACACCTTAAAACCATAGAGTGCATCCGGCATGGGGTTGGCGTTAGCTGACATGGCCCTGGCCTGACTTTCTGTAGTCCACAAAGTGTTTAGCGCACTTTTCATGTCACCAAACGTCATTGCACTCTTGCTGTCAGCGACAACAACGGGGCCGTCAATCGCTACAGTGCCCGTATTGCTGACCAGGTATGAGTAATTAATAATGTCGCCCACTGAGTCAAAGCTTGAAACATCTGTGCTGACGGCGAGTGAAAAAATCGGTGTGCCACCGCCACCTTCTGCACCCTCAGCGCCGGGCCCGGCATTTCGGACCAGCGCAGCAGCCGTCGAACTCGTGCTATTCACGCTCATGGCCGCGGGAGGTGCAGGAATTCTGACAGTTGTGCCTGCCATGCCAGATACCAGTTGTCCCCCGTCCAGGGCGGCAATGACGCCCATGAAATACGACTTTCTGTCCAGATCATTCTGGGCGATGGTATGGGTATTGGTACAGGTGATGGATTCACCGGGATCCAGAAGGTCATCGTTGTTGCCAACAGAACTGATCGCCGGGCAGTTGGCGGTTGACAGGGTGTGGTTGACATTCTTCCACTGCTTGCGAACGAATGTCACATCCGGTGTGGGTATGAGTTCAGCCAGCATTTGCTCCTGTTCAGACATATCACCAGAACGTGGCAGGATCGGTGTGTGGGTTTCACCCACGTTAAAGGGTATCGACCAGATTTCAGGGGTTTCCCGAACGATGAAATTCGCCTGCTGCTGGAGGGCTTTGGGGTTGAAACCATCAAGGTTTTCAGTAATCGTCAACAGGTCCATAACACCTTCGGATGTCCACGAAGGTGGCAACAGGAAATTTGCAGTATGGGAAATGACCTCACGTTGAATCGAGCTTGGAACCGTCGTCAGCGTCACCAGGGGTGAGCCGGGAAGATCCTGGCCACTCACTGAACCAAAAAGAAAAGTTCTGACCAGGGCATCGTCGGCGACTGCGGGATACACGCGCACCACCGTGGCCTTGTCGGCAACCAACTGCAAGCTGTTGTCAGCGTCCTGAATGGCCTGCGTTATTTCAATTTCGAAGCCATCCGAGCCAATTCCGGTGACGACTCCTGTGGGTGGCGAGGCATCCAGTCGGGAATCGGCCAGCTGGATAACACCCAATGCGCTGAAATCACTTGGGAAACCGGCGGGCAACTCTTCACTGAAAGTCGGCACCTGTGATTGGGCACGCACACCGATGCGGACGAAATCGCCCGGATGTGCATTGATGCTTTGCAGGTCGATGCCAATCTCGAACACACGATGCCGGTCGCAAACAGATGTCGCGTTCAGCCCGGAAAACTCGATCCTGGCAGAATTGTCCCGGGTGAAACAATCAAAACCTGAAGCATAGGCGGAACGCAGGTTGACCGAGTTGCGGGCTGAAAAACTGTTGGGGCCGGTGTATTCCTCGAGGATCAGATCGCTGCCTTGCAGGCGGAAATTCAGATCCAGGCCCGCATCGATCGCGCGATTTCCATTGGTGTCAAAGCTCAGCCAGAAGTTGTCGGCGCCAAGGCTGTCTTTCACAGTATCGCCGAGCAGGTCCAGCAGTATGTAGAGACGTGAATCGTCACTGCGCGCAGAAATGAAGCCTGAACTCAGGTCTGCTTTTTGTTGGTAATCCCATTCGCCGGTGGCCAGGTAACCATCCAGATCAGGCGGTGGGTCTGCATAAACTGCACCCAGCGTGAACGCCGCTGGCCCAGTTTGCGAGATGAAAACACTCAGTTCCGCATCCCGATTCCCGTTGCTTTCTGCGCGCAGTATGTAGTCACCCGCTACCAGGTTACCCGGCAGGGTAAGGTAAGTCAGGAAGTCAATTTCACCGGAGGCTACCTCTGCGGATGGATACAGCAGAATTTCCAGAGCACCCTGTACCAGTTTGAAATGAACTGTTTCGAACGACGACCAGTTCCTGCCATTGACTTTCAAAGGCCGGCCAAGCCGGACATCGCTCGGGTCGCGAACCGAAATTTCAGCATTGTCCAGGATATTCACCTCGACGATGCCCACAAACCCCTTGGTACCGGTGACGCTCAATGAGGTGGTTACACCTGCGATGTAGCCTGTTGGTAACGTGTAGTCAAACAAAAAGTCGCTTTGGATAGCCTGGACACTGATCTGGGTTGTTTGATTGCCGCCCGCCTGAATGGTCAGAATTTCGTTGGGAATGACATCGTGGAAGTGCAGGGAAACCGCATAGCCGGCGTAGCCGTTGGGACTGGTCGCCTCGACCCAGCCCGGGTAGCTGACGGTAAACGTGCCAAGCGCCGTGCCGCTGACATCGCCGCTAGCCGAATTTTCAATGGGCCCGGTGATGGTATCGGGCGGTACGTTGATAATCCGTTCCGGACTGATCCCGAAACAGCCAGTGTTCACGTCCACGATGGCGGACCATTTCACCGGCAGGTTGTTGTGGTCGGGATGGCCCCAGGTAATTTCGACTTCCGCATTGCCTGCCCAACCGCAACCGGACACCCTCACAGCATCGCCGATCAGGCCATTATCCGGTGTGAACTCCAGCGTGGGCTCCCGCACGGTAAAAGGTACGTTAACCGTCAACCCCGACGACTGACCGGTTGCCCTGATGGTTTTCGCTCCAGGGGTGGCCAAAGCCGAAATGTGCAGTGTGGGTTCAACCGGGCTGTTGGTGGTAATGCGTCCATCTGCGCCGGTGCCAGCGGTATCGAAGACTACATTGTCAGCGGCAAAGGCAAACTCGATCACTTCGTCCGGGAACCAGTTGCTGCCACTTAGCGGAATCCTGCTGTCCGGCGGTCCTTCCGCAGGCGTCAGAATGATGGTGGGGTTGAACACCTGGAATGCAGCAGCCGAGAACAGGCCGGTGTTTGACTCGGCGGTCAAAGCATAGATGCCGCCCTTCACTTTTGGCAGCCTGACCGGTGCGTTGATGCAGCCACTGCCATCGACCGGGAGTGAATCCAGAATGGTACCATCCTGCTGCCAAAGGACATTAACCGTGCTGGAACCAAGCCAATTACAACCGCCGGCAACCACTTCACGGTCGGATGCACCATCATGGGGACTGAAGTGTAATTGAGGTTCCACCTGTTCAAAAATCTGGCTGGAATTGCCAGAAACGCTGCCGCGTGCCTGCACGGTACGTTCGCCCGGCGCGGAATCGCCGGGGTCCAGTTCGATATAGAAAAGGCCCTCGAAACAACCCGCGCTATCAACAATGAACGTCGCCAGTTTGGCCTCGGGTTTGCTCCACCATATTTCCACGCTCTCTCCCGGTGACCAGTCACAGCTTTTATCCGGCTTGACCAGCGAGCGTGCGCCCACATGGGAATAGAGCCCGGCAAACTGGGGTACAAGTTCATATTCGGGCGGCGTGGTTGCACCGGTAATTTCTGCTATGGAATTACAGCCTTCCTGGTTATTCTCAATGGTGACGTCTTCACCGACGTCGGGAATACCGGCAACACCGGGGCCGGGGCCGGGTAAGGCGTCGTCCACGGCATCCAGCAAAGTCTGCAGAGCTGAACAGTCGCTGAGTTCCGGGTTGTTGGTGACATCGACGTTCCATTCAGCGCTGACAATACCGGACAGCCCGTCAATATTGTTCAGAACCCAGTTGTGCTGAATTGCCAGTACCGTACTGTTACCCAGGGTTCTCAAACCAGACAGCCCGTCGAGGTTGAGCAGCGCACCGTTGGCGTAAATGACCAGTCCGCCAAGATCTGTCAGATTCGGCAGGTTTCCCAGGCTCGCGAGCTGGGAGTTATAACGGACGTCCAGGGTGTCATTAAAGTCGATTAAGCCGGACAGTCCGCTGATATTGAGCAGTGCATCATTGAAAGAAATGCTGATACTGTATGACACGTTGGACAAGCCGGCAAAATCGTCCAGGTCGGTTAGTGCGTCGTTATTGGTGATTGCCAATGAACCACCATTGATAGTGGTGATATTTGAAATGCCACTCAGGTCAGTCAGGCTGCTATTGTTTTCAATGATTAAGGCGCCGCCGTTGAGTGTGTACACATTGTCCAGCCCATCCAGATTACTGAGCGAGGTGTTGCCATTGATGATCAGAGGGCCCGTCACGCTTACCAGGGAAGACAAGGCAGAAATACTGGTCAGAGCGGTGTTGTTGTTCAATTCGAACCAATACACGCCTGCCAGATTTTCCAGGCCAGCAAGGTTGGTCACTGATGTGTTGTTAATCGCCATCTTGCTTGCCCAGGCAGCATAATTTAGCCCGGACAAGGGGCTCAGATCTGTAATTGAAGGACCTTCGATGCTTAGGCTTTTGACGATATTGTCACAACCCGGGCCGTGGTTGGCCTGGAAGTTGCTGACATCTTCCTGACTGGAAAGTGTGATGTCGTCGGGCGTGCAGTCGACTAACGCCCACAGGGGGTTGGCAAAGACCAGCAGAAAAAAAATGGCCAGGTTTCGGAGAATGGCAGGTCGCATAGTGTCAGTCCTTCAAAACTTTGGTGTTCAGTGACTATGAGTAGTTTGATGGGTGTATAACTAAATATAGCGTAATCTGACAGGATTTCCGCCAATACCAATCCGCGCTGGCCGGAAAGTATAAATTTACGAACTTCTCAATGCTTGCAACCAATGCCAATATGGCTTTTATACTATCTATACTCTCAGCGGGCTAAGCGGGAATCAAATGAAAACATTTTTGAGGTTAAGTTTAATGGCGGTACTTTTCTGGTGCTCGCCGGTGGTCGCTGAATTTTGCAACGTGAGTTCTGAAAGTGGTGCAGCATCTTGCACCTTTACAACTGACTATTCGTCGAAGGATGCGCGAATTGCCGTTACTTTTACACCGCTGGGTTGGGCCATGACGGTGACGGTGACGCTTAAAGAGTTCGCCATGATTGAAGGCGATGCGCAGGTTCAGACAAAAGAGGGTGAAATGTACAAGCTAGAATATGTCTCCACGCGTCGCGACATGGCCCCCAGGAGAATGGTCAAGGAGATGCCTGTCTACCATGTGAGCGAGGCAATTCTGCACGATTTGGGAAGGACCAACGGCAAGCTTGTCTTTTTGCTTACCGCAGAAGACCCGAAAAAAGTGGAAGTGAAATTCTCGTCGGGTCTGTTTGATGATATAGACGCTTTTATCACAGAAACAAAAACCGCACTTGCCGACCAGTTTAAGGATGGGTGAGATTTAGCAAAAATTTCCATTCGCTACCCGCACAGGTTTTAGCACCCGGTCAATGGTGGCAGCACTGATCGTCAATAGTTTTACCTGCGTCTGGGGTGTTAACGCCTTTTAGGCCGTCTCATAGAACGGTAGCTATGCGTGATAGAGAAACGTCACAGCAATTTGCCGGTGACCTGACTATACTTATTGAGGACTGAATTCGGAGGATTGTTAATGATGCGTGTTACCAGGATCAGGTCTTTTTGCTTTTATTTTTTGATTCTCACCACCTTTTTACTTCCCCTGCCGGTAGTTTCCCAAGACAACCCCCTGCTGAGCGAAGAGATTCGCAGGGTGATCGATACGGAGGGTGCCGAAGCCGGCAAGGTCGTTCGCAACTATGAGACCTTCGAGGGCGTCGCCAGCACGCTTGGATTCGACCCGCGGGAGTCCGGAAGCTCGGCCGGACCGACGTTCCACGTCTATCCGGACGGCGCGCTGCTGGTGCTGTTCCGGTACCCCAACGCCGGCATACTCTCCCTCTGGCGGCGCGCCTTAAACGGGACTTGGTCGTCGGTCGGTGACCTGAACAGCACCGCCCTGTGGGGGCCGGAGGTCGCAGTGCATCCCAACGGCGATATCTTCGTCACTTCCCACCGCTGCGTCTGGCGCCTCCGCGAGGAGATAGAGGCGGTCGCGGGCGAGTGCGTTGGCGGGGAAGCTCCGTACGGCTTCCCCACGGCACCGAGTCTCACGATCTCGCCGAACGGTCGAGTCTTTGCGTCGGACTTTCATAAGATCTACGAGGTCTTCCCCGACGAGCGCCGTGCGGAGCTGTTCGCGGGGTGCGAAGGCTGCGAGCCGGCCGTCATCGGGGAATCCGCGCGCGACCGCGATCTTGGCGGTGCGGGCATCATCGCGGCGAGTCGACGAGGGATCTATCTCACAGCCCGTGACAGTGACACGATTGGTTTCATCGACTGGGCGGGACGTTACGACCTCGCCTATGCGGGGGCTGACTCGTCCGCAATACGCAGGCTCGAACTCGATTCCGACGACGCGCTTCATTTTATGGTGATCGAAGGACTGACCGGAGCGTTCATCAAGCGCCTGCAAGCTGACGGGACAGCGGCAACCGTTGCCGGTGCATCAAGGGCAGACCTGCTCGCCCAAGGCGCGGACCTCAGCGCAGCGCTTCGTGCCGACGGCGTCCCCGCGACCAGTATCTTACTCGCCGTCGTCAACGACATCGGTTTCGACGCGAGCGGGCGCCTCTTCTATTCCACTGTCGGACCGGCCGATGACACCGAATCGATCATCCCTCTGATCAAGATCGTCGAGAACGCCTATGGCGACTCGATTTCCGCTGATGAACTGATCATCCCGTCGAGGCGCGGAGACAAGATGTACGTCTTCGACCGCCAGGGTCGCATCCTCGAGACGCGCCACGCGCTAACGGATGCCGCGATCTACAGTTTCGAGCACTAGGGCGGCATTCTCGCTCGAGTTTTGGACCCCGACATCGGCGCAATCGAGATCGAGCGAGACGGCGCTGGCGAACCGGTGGCTATCGTTGCGCCGGGTGGCACGCGCACCGAACTCGCCCTGACGAAATTCAGAAGAGGCGTCCATATATGTCTTATTTCCATATATGTCTTATTTCCTTTTTTTTCCTTTTTCGAAGCACCGTAGGCAGCCTGTCAGCGTTCAGCCGCGTGGTATGCTACGAGTATCATTCTCTTGAGAAGGGAGTGAGAGATGAGATCGGTCCTATTGGTTATCGTGTTATGTCTGGCGGGATTGAATGCTGCTGCATCCTGTGAATATGTGGTCGGGGAAATTGACGCACGGCTCAAGAATTACGATTACGACGCGCAGCGGGTTGCGCAAGCTGAACAAGCCAAGCAGGCGATGGCCTTCGCCTGTGCACAGAAAACGACCGACCTCATCAGAGCCTTGGAAGCATGTACCCGGGGGAGGTGTACACACCTTCAGCTCGCGAATACTTTCACCCGGACGTTCCGGAATATTCCTTTCATGACCGGACCATCAAAGTCACCCAGTGTGGAAGGATATGCATCGGTCGGCGGAAAATTAATCTCAGCACGGTCTTTGCCGGTCAATATGTTGGGATAAGAGATGTCGATGACCGAATTTGCCTTGTCAGCTTCATGGATTATGATCTAGGATTCTTTGATCAGGATGAGCACAGGGTGGAGCCAATGGGAATCAACCCATTCGCTCCAAAACTGTAACCCATGTGCTCGGAATAAACTGTTACCTATGTGCCAAGAAAGCACCTGATTTTATTGGTGCCGATAAGAGGATTCGAACCTCTGACCTACGCATTACGAATGCGCCGCTCTACCAACTGAGCTATATCGGCTCCGGAGGGCGGCAAGTATATTCAAATCAGTGCGCTGCGACAACATCGTTGTAACAGGCTATTTGCCTACCTCTAATTCAAGCATTGCTGACAAGTCTTCGAATCAGTTTGAGCTATCGGTCCCGCCCCCGTATCCGGAGAATCAATCCACATCAGTAACACGTTGGTCAGGGGGGACGAAACCGTGTTTTTAGCTCAACAATCTCGCCGCTACCGGTCGTTTGGAACCAGGCATTTCCAGCACACTGTTTCTGGGTTCAGTCTGCTGGAAGTCCTGGTTGCAAGCACCGTATTTTCATTGGGTCTGGCAGGTTTCGCGGCCCTGTTGCTGACCAGCATCATCGGTTCTACCCAGGCCCGCCGGGAAGGTATCGCAGCCGTGGCAGCAGCCAGCTTGTCGGAGCAAATTCGACTGAATCCGGTAGCGGTACAGCGTTACCTTGATCCGCCATCCAACATTTCCAGAATTTGCACCGCTGCAAGTCAATGCACCCCGGAACAGCAGGCCGACTACGACTTCAAACTCTGGCAGCTTGAACTTGCCGATAGCATCCAAAATGCCAGGGGACTGATCTGTCGTGATGAGACGCCACAGGACGGTGTCGAAGGAGACAGTCATTGTGATGGTCTCGGTCCCCTGGTGATCAAAATATTCTGGAGTGGCCAGAGTAACGACAATAGCGGCGAATCTACTCAGCACCGGTTTACGCTGGAAGTGTCCTGACATGCCGGTTTCGAGAACTCAGGCAGGAATCACCTTATTGGAGGTGATGATCGGTGTATTTCTATCCACGTTACTGATCTCCGGTATCGTCCAATTGCTGGCCGGAAGTGTTTCAGCCTACCGCTTACAATTGAGCCAGAGTCAAATTGAAGAATCCGGTCGTTACGCGCGTGATGTTCTGATCACACACATTTCCCAGGCTGGTTTTCAGCCGAAACCCTGGCAAAACCTGTCAGACTTTCCAGCCCTGACCGATGAAGCCATCGAAGGGGGTTCATCTACCGCTGATCAATTGGGTCTGCAACGCTGGTCCAGGTCCAACTGTTATGGCAATGAAAATCCGGTCACTGATGTCGACGGGCAACCGGCATTCTATTTGCTGCAGGTCCGGTTTAAGGTCAATAACACCAACAACCTGGCAATGACCTGCCGGTATGGGCCGGATGTTGCCGGGCTAACCACCCAAATGAATAATTTCGGCCTGATCGAAGACGTCGAATCCATGCAGGTTTTATATGCGGAAGATCGCAACGGCGACGATATTGCAGACGGCTGGGTCAAAGCCCAATCGTGGTCAGAGGAAGGTAATATCCGGGCCGTAAAGGTGGCCTTGCTATTAGCCACCAGACAAGCATTCGATCAGACCGTCAGCCGGCAAATCACCCTGCTTGATGAGTCCATAACCACGCCAGCAGACGGGCATTTGCGCCGGGTAAAATCTTTGACCACCGCTATCCGCGGCAGGCTGCGATGAGTCTCCGGGTTTCACAACGTCTTTTGCAAACCCAAACCGGCATGGTATTACTGCTATGCCTGATCTTTTTGACGGCCTTGACCCTACTGGGTCTGTCAGCTTCGGCAGACACGATTTTACAAAATAAACTTGCGAGCAACCTTCAGGATACCGAACGCGCCAGGCAATCTGCGCTTCTGGCACTTTCATGGGCGGAACACTGGCTAATGGAACTGGAAGGCCCGGCCCCCGTTAACTGTTCAGCGCCCTGTGACGGTTTATATCTGCATGCAGCGGGGGAACTACCCGACAACCCCGAATTTGAAAGCTTTTCGTGGTGGATGAACCAGGGCCATGAGGCAGGTATCGACCCCTTAACCGGTGCCAGAACTGCAACCATTTCCAATGGCAATAACCAGGTACCGGTATGGATCATTGAAGTTGTGCATACCATTCCACCCGTTGAAAACGGCAATCCGGATTTGCAGGTTTGGTATCGGATACTGGCACGTGGCAGCGGTCGGACAGACAACGCCGTTTCTGTCATTGAAAGCACGCTGGTTCGATCCTGGCCGGTTATTGAAGCCGCCGAATTACCCGTCATTAATGGCTCAGGTACCTGTCCCGGTTCTGAGCCGCCAGCGATTTGCGGGCGCTTCGCATGGCGTGAATTACGTTGACAAATATGCCAGCCAAATCAAATATCCACTCTTTTCATGGCATGACCTTGATTGAATTAATCATCGTGGTAGCCGTGATGGGCATACTCCTGGCCCTGGCCGTGCCCAGCTACCGCAGCTACGTCCTGAGAGTCCACCGCACTGAAGCTATCAGAGTGTTATTGCAGGCCTCCATGTGCCAGGAACGTGTCATTGCAAGCCGGGGAAATTACGATACCAGCAGGTGCAGGCCGGTTTCTGATCAACAGCGCTACCTGCTGAGCTATGACTCACCAGATACACAAGGGCGAACTTATATTGCCATGGCCACGCCCACGGGCGCTCAACTGGCCGACCCCTGTGGCAGCCTGTTATTGGATCAGAACGGCGTCAGGCAAATCAGTGGCACGGACATGAGTGTTATAAAATGTTGGAACGGTCGCTGAAAAACGACGCTGGCAAAGGTTAACTTCACACCGATTAACCGATGGTTTTGAGACGCAATTCCTTGGGCAGGGCAAAAACCATGTTCTCAGCCACACCTTCGATATTAATAACACTGGCAGGTATCTGTTGACGAAGCTGGGCGATGACGCCGGAGACCAGGCTTTCCGGTGCGG
>BS_KBA_SWE02_21mDRAFT_10000597_pt1 | contig 13655 bp, 15 predicted proteins | sample BalSeasSWE02_21m_FD_9196 | JGI IMG/M metagenome (IMG submission 9196)
GCCCCCCCTATCAGAATGGATCGACGACTGGGATTCCCCGGCGAGCCTGGCCAGTATGCGTGATACAACACCCACTTGCCTTTGCGGCCAGGATAGCGGTCGTCACCCGGGCCGGAACAACCGGGCCGAGGTAAGCGATGCGGAAGCTTTTACATGCTGATACGGCAAGACACTCCACCGGGGGAGAGCACTAACCAATCAACCGTCAAAGGCACCGAAGACCTGCCGGGTCGGCAGACAGGGCAGCGTCAGGTGGTCCAGGTTCCGTGGTTATGCGGCGCCAGTACCACACTTTTGGCCTGCAGCATTACCGCGGTTTCCAGCCCCGATTGCTCCCGGGCGAAAAAATGCTGCAGGCAATGTCAATTTGGCTGCTATATTAAAAGCCGTGGCGGGAAAGGAGAATGTGATGGCATACACTGCGGATTATTCAAATTTTGAATTCGGTGACGCTTTTCGAGGCGCCTTTGAAGGTAAGCGCGTCCTGATCACGGGCTCCGGCAAGGATGGCGGCATCGGCCAGTCGCTGGCGCTTGCGGCGGCGGCCAACGGTGCGGCCGTAGTCGGCGTGCACTTTCACAGCAGCTACCGGGACGGCTTCGATTTGGTGGCCGCGATCCGGGCAAAAGGCGTCAAAGCATTTGCCTTGCAGGCGGATGTCACCAGCATGAGCGACTTGTGGGCATCGCGCAGCTATGTGATTGAGCAGATGGAGGGCAAAGGTCCGGATATTATCGTCTGCAATTCCGGACTGACCGAAGGCGGCTATCGATTCGGGCGCGCACTGCCCAAGATCGAGGGCGAAAGCCGCGCGGAGAGGCGTGCCCGGGTTCGCCAGTCATTTATTAGCGATTTGAATGAGTCCCGGACGGTTCTGGACACCAAGATCGTTGGCTTCGTCTCCATGACGCATATGTGGGCCGGCGAAGCCATTTATCACGAGCAGCCGCTACAAATGATTTATATCTCGTCAATGCAGGCGATCGAACCGGGTATTGCCGTGCCAGGTTACGTCGTCGCCAACTGGGCCGTGCTGCGTTTGCCGGAAGTCCTGCGTGTAAATCTTGGCCGCTCGGCAAACATGGTCAATGCCAGCTGTCTGATGTTGCCATTCATACGCACCAGCATGACCCAGGACTACGCAGAAAATCCCAAGGTGTTTGGCCGCTGGCAGCCGCGCATGCTGGAAACGCATGAGGCAGCCCGAAGCGTGACCCAGCTGCTGATGCAGCCACCCGAAGAGCTTGATCTCGGTAATTTCAAGCTCAACGTTGGCGGCACCAAGGAGGACATCGAACTTGCCTGGTCAAGAGTGCGTCTCGAGGTCGAGGAGGACAAGCTCAACTGGGGTCCGTGATAGAACTACAGGCGTAGCGCGCCGTCTATATCAAGGCAGCGTCCGCTTACGTAGTCGTTGTCGAATATAAATTCGACAGTCCTCGCTATCTCGTCCGGGTCTCCCAGTCTTCCTGCCGGAACGCGCGCGGTAATTTTTTCGCGCGCTTCCGCCTTCATTGACATCACCAGTTCGGTTGCAACAAAACCGGGGGCAACCGATGCGGCGCGAATGCCGTAGCGCGCAAATTCCTTGGCCCAGACTACCGCCAGTGCCTGAACACCCGCCTTGCTCGCCGAATAATTGGCCTGCCCCATATTCCCGTGGCGCGAAATTGAGGAGATGTTGACGATGCAACCCTGGCACCCGAGTTCAATCATCTTTGCCGCCGCTTCACGTCCACACAAAAATGCACCGGTTAGGTTTACGTCTATCACAGCCTGCCACTGATCCAGGGTCATCTTTGAGACGAGCTGTCCATCCTTGTACTTCAACATCATCGCATCGCGTGTTATGCCGGCATTATTAACCAAACCATGCAGCGCACCAAAATCGCTGGCGATGCGGTCTATGGTCGCAACAACATCCTGCTCATGCACAACATTTGCTGCATAGGTTTCAACCCGCGCAGCGCCAGCTTTCTCGCAGGATGCACTTGTATCGCTCAGCGAATCGGCATCAAGGTCGATCAATGCGAGCTGACACCCTCGTGCAGCGAATCGGCGAGCCATGGCTGCGCCGAGTCCCCGACTGGCACCGGTAATGATGATTACTTTGTTATTCAGGTCCATTTTTTTATTCACTTCGCTTCTGTTGGTTTAGTCTCGGATTAACTTTTTAACTTGGCGTAACTGCCTGGCGCATCTTCAATGATGCCCAGTTTTCCTGCGCCCGGTTTTCTTGCCTTTACCAGTTCACCCGACAGCGGCGCCAACCAGGTATTCCAGTCGTCCCACCAGGAACCGGGATGCGAAACAGCGCCTTCCATCCAGGCATCGAGATCCCTGGGCTGTGCTTCGTTCATCCAATAGTTGTACTTATTGGCCTCAGGGGGATTGATGACACCGGCGATATGCCCGGACCCGGCCAGCATGAAGCGCACCGGCCCGGAGAATAATTTCCTGGCCTTGAATACGGAGGGGTAAGGTGCAATGTGGTCTTCTATGGAAGCCTGCAGGTAAATCGGTATTTTGACTTTGCCCAGATCAATGGGTACGTCATGTAACGACATTCCGCCCGGTTTGGCGAGATTGTTATGCAAGTAGCACTCACGTAGATAGTACATATGCAGAGTGCGCGGCATACGCGTCGCGTCCGAATTCCAGTACAGCAAATCGAATTTCATCGGGTCTTTGCCGAGCAAGTAATTATTGACGTACACGGTCCATATCAGATCGTTGGCGCGCAACATGTTAAAGGCCGTAGACATCTTGTCGCCGTCCAGGTAACCGTTCTCAGCCATGCGTTGATCAAGACTCTCAAGTTGCTGTTCATCAATAAAGACCTTCAGGTCTCCTGCCTCCGAGAAGTCCATTTGTGCAGCGAAAAACGTAGTGGCCTTGACCCGCTTGTCACGTTTGGCGGCCATATAGGCCAGCGCGGCACCGGTCAGGGTGCCACCCACGCAGTAACCGATCATCGTGACCTCGGCTTCCCCGGTTGCTGCCTTAATCGCATCAAGGGCGGCGAAAATACCCTCGTCAAGGTAATCGTCCATGGTCTTGGTCGAGAGCGACTCGTCCGGATTCACCCATGAGGTGACGAAAACCGTATAACCCTTGCTCACTGCCCAGCGTATGAACGAATTGCTCGGCTGCAGGTCGAGAATGTAATACTTGTTAATCCATGGCGGGACGATCAGCAGCGGACGCCTATACACTTGTTTGGTCAACGGCTCATACTGAATAAGCTGGATAAGGTCATTTTGATAGATGATCTTGCCCGGCGTGGTTGCGATGTTCACGCCTAGCTCGAACGCATTCCCGTCGGTCAGGGGCATTTTCAAGGCGCCACCACCAGCCTTGATATCCCGAGCCAGGTTTTTCACGCCGCGCACCAGATTCTGGCCGCGAGATTCCACGGTTTCCTTGATGACCTCGGGATTGCTCAGCAGAAAGTTGCTCGGAGACAGTGCGTCGGCAATTTGTTTGGTGTGAAACCGGACTTTGTGGGCATCCTCGTCGCTCAATCCTTCAATATTTGACATCGTGTCGACCAGCCAGCGGCTGGTAATCAGGTAGGACTGGCGTATGAAATCAAAGGCCGCTCGCTCTTCCCACTCAACGGATGTAAAACGACGATCGCCTTTGTCCGGGGTCGCCAGCGGCTTTGTGGTCTGCCCAATCGCCCGCATGGCTGTACTTTGCAGTAGCCTCATATGACTCTGCCACAGATCAAAGTTTGCTTTCACGAGCTTGACCGGATGCAATGCCAACTGCTTGGCGCTTCTGGCAAAGGGGCCGACCACATTGAACGGATCCAGCAAACTGGTGACGGTCTGCCTTGGTGCGGCCAGAAATTTAGTGAAGTTCTTTTGGCTTTTCTCAATCAAATGCACTAACCCGTCAATCGTCGTGTCAGGTTTGGGTGATTTTTTCGAGTGCGCTTTTTTCTTGCTCAAGTTCTTACTCCGTTTCTTTTTTACCTGGGGGCCGTTTACCAAGCATGGCTTCCTGCATGGTGCGCCAGGCTTCCATATTACTTTTCGCGATGTCCTGCAGCGTCGTTAAAGGCATGGAAGCCAGGGTTGAACGCATCTGCTCCTGAAAGGCTGACTGCTGCTGCGTGAACGTGTCAAAACTCCGAGACAGGTATTCACCCATCAGTTCCTGCATCGGATTACCGTACAAACGAATAATTCGGGTCAGAAATCCGGCATCCAGCATCGGCCGGCCGCCCTGTTCCTGATCTGCAATGATCTGCAGCAACAAGGCGCGGGTAAGATCATCGCCACTGGCATCGTCAACAATCTCGACGTCGCTGCCCGCAATAATCAACTTGCGGACGCCATCCAGCGTTACGTGTTGACTGGTCGTCGTGTCATACAACCTGCGGTTGGCATATTTTTTAATAAGATGGGTTTTGGCCATATCGCGCTCCGTTTTCGCCCCGATTCTCGCCCATTGTATAGCCAGGAGACCCCTGACTTATTCCGGGCGAGGTAGCTTGCAGGCAATAAGATCCGGATTCAAGGCACGAATCGCACGAGCCCGGGCTCGGGAAGCCTGGCAACACAGAGGGCGGAACTGTCAGGCGCAAGGGCAAGAGTTCATGAGTAGATCAGAGGCTTTCTGCCGAGCAAAAAAAAGGCGCTCAATAGGTGAGCGCCTCTCTCGGATAAGCCAACCCGATTCAGGCTGCTTTCTTGGCTTTCGCCTTGACCGCAGGCTGGATAAAGTCCTGTCCAACCAAATTACCGGCCGATTCCTGGAAAGATTTTCCAAGTTCGACATACTCGTTGGCGCGTTCGGCGACCAGCTCGGCAAAAGCCTTGGTCGATGCGACCTGCTGCTCAAACAGTGCCTTGGGCTCATTGGCGTCGACCGGCAACTTGGCCTGGGCAACAGCGAATTCAAGAACGTCGCCGTAAAAGGCATAGTTCTTGCGAGCAAGCTGCTCGAATAATTCAACGGCCATGCCGCTGAACTGGCGCACGGGCTCAAGTCCCTGCTTCTGCATGTCGGCTAACTTCTCAAATGTCTCATTAAAAGTGTTCATGTTACTGTCTCCCGGGTTTCTGATCAGCAAGAATCTTTTGCATTGCACTATAGTATAGATTTTCTTTTGCATTGCAAGACGAATATTAAGATACATTAAAATATGTCTATTAAACAGTATGTTAATAGATTGTGTTTATGATTAAAACTCTTGCGATGCGATATCCTCAACAGTGCTTTGCGCTTTTTTTGCATCGCAAAGGCTCTTATCAGTGTCTGCAAATCCGCTCGGCAGCGGCCCGGGGCCCCTCCCCAAAACTGATGAGGTCACTGAATTGAGGTCCCCGATCATGGGTTTGAACGGGCACGATTTGCCTGATGGCACCGTTTTTTGGTTGGCGACCTGGCCGCTTTCACAAGGCAGACACCCCCGGCAGGCCGGATGGAAAGCACTGCCTCGGGAGGCCCATCCAGGGGGCACCAGGCAGTTCCCACCCTGCATGTGCCTAATCGAAGGCAGCATCTGTCCCTCGGAAAATGGATTTTGTATGCAAGCCCGCTCTGGTCATCGCTACCACTGCCTCCTCTTCCGCCAGCAAAGAGCGAGGTTTGGGGAAGCAGGGATCCTGGCCAAGAGTGGATCCAGTGTGCACCTGGCTCTGTCACCACCCCTTGCTGCTTGCCGCTCAGAATATTGGCGGCAGGCTAAGTCCGGCGGTAATAATCCACGCCGTCGCGCTGCTCGAGCAATTCGAGCTGGCCGCGTCCAAGCAGGCAATTGACATGGGCCGCACTTTCCCCCGTAGCCATGATCAGGTTGCGTCTGTTGATGGCTGATTTGAACAGTGCCGGGAACAATTCAACGATGCTGCGCGGGGTGACGCACAGCTCCAATGCTTTAGCCAGACAGTCCTCATGTTCGTCTATCAGCGCCTGCAAGCGTTCGGGAGCGCCCCTGAACACCTTGCCATGCGATGGCAGCACCAGCACATCCGCTGGCAAGCACCTTTTCAGATTCCCGCAAGATTCGAGCCAGTCGGCCAGGGGGTCAGCGTTAGGCTCGGTGGGCCACACGCTAACGTTCGAGGATATCGTGGGCAGAATCTGGTCGCCCGAAATAATGAGGTTGCGCGCCGGGCAGAACAGGCAGGCATGCTCCGGCGAGTGGCCCCGGCCAATCACCACTTCCCAAGTCTCACCCCCTATGCTCAGGTGCATACCGTCGGTGAGCCGGATAAAGGCATCAGGCAAGGCTGACACCACTGAGCCAAACCCGCCGAAGCGCTCACGGTAGTCAGCCAGAGATTCAGCGTCAAAGCCTGCCCGACGGTAGAAATCAACACCCGCCTCTGGCGCTCCTCTTCCGGTATCGGAGACCAGGTTTCTGCACAACAGGTACTCGGTCCGACTCATCCAAAGCGGGACTCCCCAGTGCTGGCAAAGCCAGCCTGCCAGACCCACGTGATCAGGATGCAGATGGGTAACAAGCACGCGCGAGACCGGCAGCCCCTGCAGTTGCTCGGCGAACAATTCCATCCACAATTGTCGCGTGTTTGCATCGGACATACCGGTGTCGACAATGACCCAGCTTTCACCGTCGCGCAGAAGCCACAGGTTAATGTGGCCCAGCATGATGGGCAGCGGCATGCGCAGCCAGAAAACGCCTTCGCATATCTGTAATAGCTCCCCCATGCCTGGAGCCTTCTCAAATGTGTATCGGGGCAGGGTACTGGTATCTGGCAACATGGCAGCTCGATAAACGGAATCTGACTAGAGCGTAAATCTAGCACATAAGTGCCAATTGCCTGCCGCCCGGGCTGTGCCTATCAGGCACAAACACGCTATCCTCGACACCCACATCGATAACACGACCATTGCAGGGAACTGAAAAATGAATTTACTGAATGCCGGTCTGCTTATTTTCATGGCTGCTCACCTGCTGCCCACGGTGCCCTCGGCCCGGGCTGCGCTGATAGGGCGCCTGGGTGAAAAAACTTACAAATTATTCTTTAGCCTTGTTTCCCTGAGCGGTTTCATCTTGCTGGTGATGGGCAAGGGGCGGGCACCCTTCATACCGGTTTATAATCCACCTGTCTGGGGCCACATTGCTACCGCCGCCCTGATGCTGCCGGCCCTGATTTTGCTACCGGCCGCCCACATGCCGGGCAATATCAAGCGCTACACCCGTCACCCCATGAATTGGGCGGTGGTCATTTGGTCTACCGGCCACCTGCTGGCAAACGGCGACCAGGCGTCGATTACCTTATTCGCCTCTTTCGGCCTGTACGCGGTAATCGACATGTGGTCAGCCAACAATCGCGGAGCCACCCACCAGGCGGAAAAGCTGCCTATCAAAAAGGATGTGATCATCGTCCTGGCGGGTGTCGTCACCTATGGGCTGATACGCGCATTACACATACACCTGTTCGGAGTACCGGTAGCCTAGTCGAATTGCTACTTGGCAGAGTCCGCCGCAAGCATTTCCACCAGCACCTGGCCCTGCTCATCCAGCAGTTGTAACCGCCCGTCGGTCCTGTTGATATGGGCAACCTTGGGCAACAGGCCCAGGTAGAGATACTCGAGCGCCATGATGGACTCCTCGCAGGCCATCATGGTGGAACCGACCGGACCCGAACCAAGCTTACCCTCAGCCCACTCATACCTTCCAAAGTAGCGATTGCAACCTGCGCTACCGGCAAATTCGCCGGTCGTGTTCAGCGACATGGTGATTGGTGAACCTGCGTCTCCCGGCCCGCCTTCCAAACTGCCTACCACCCACTCACCAGCCAGGGTCGAAAAATCCCCGTCCTGAACCGCACTCCGGGTGCTTGTTCCCGCCTTGGCAGCCGGTGTTGGCGCATCTGCCTGCTGGTTACAACCGCCCATCAACAGCACGCACATTGCAACCGTGAACTTGATTCTCATGACTGTCTCCATCTCTTGCGTTAGGCCCTCAAGCGCTTGAATACCGGCACATCGCTGCCCGCCTCGCCCAGGCTGGCCAGTAATCTGCCAGTGTGCTTTTCCAATTCAGCCTGGTTGTAAGGAACGGGCCTACCCACGCCCCAGACAGGTGCCGGCCAAGCGCTGTCGCGCCGGTAACGCACCACGTGATGCAAGTGCAATTGGGGCACCAGGTTGCCAATGGCCGCAATATTCAGCTTGTCAGGTTGATAAATCCGGGTAAGGCAGCCGGCGAGTCGGTTGGACTCTCTCAACAGCTGGACCTGATCGCTCCACTCCAGCTGGTGAAGCTCGCAGATATCATTCCTGGCAGGAACAAGGATGCACCATGGGAACCGACTGTCATTCATGAGCAATAGCCTGCTCAGCGAAAAGCCGCCCAGCACCAGGCAGTCCTGTTGCAGTCGCTCGTGCAAAACAAAGCTCATGAAGTTTCCGGCACCAGGGTCATGCCAAGCGCTCCAGCCTCTCGGGGATAGCCCCGCGTTCCAAAACCGAACGCAACTCATCCGCCATACGTTCGCTTTCTGCAACAACCTTGCGCCAGTATTTTATGCGCTCATCGTTGCCCAGTCTTTCAAAGTCCCTGCGATCAGGAATCTTGCCGAAAGGCAGTCGGCTCACAAAGTCCTCCGAGGGTGATATCAACAGGACCTTATCGGTGGCTGCACCTCGCGCGCGTCGCCAGGCCAGGCTCTTGTCGAACCATCCAGGCACCATGTAGGGATAAAAATGAGGGTAAAGCACCAAACCATCTCCCTGGCTAAGCGGGTCACTAAAATGATAATCAACGACCCCCCCGTCACGGTACATGCCAGGCGGGGCGCCAGCGATATCAGGCACACCGGTGAGCACCAATGGAATCGACCCGCTGGCCACAACCGCGTCCTCCAGGTTCCTCTCGCTCAGCGCCACCCGATGCATGGGCATGCCGGCCAGCTTGCCGAAAGGCGGCTCGTCACGGGGGTCAAAAAACAGAACACGCTCATAGGAAATAGACAGGGCCTTGCGAGACAACAGGTTCCCTGCAGCAGCCGCAATCAGTCCCAGGCCCTGTAACCAGGGATGTTCCGAGGCGGCCGCGCCGCGACAACGCACCGTCATCACGTTCAAACGGACCCTGGAACTCCCTAGCATCTCGCTCTCTCCACCGACGCCCGCAATCAACTTGAAAAACCGGCGGGTCTCGCGAGTCACTTCTTCAGGTGTGGGCCTCTTCGCGTAGCGCTGTTCCACATAGGCATCTTCAAAAACCTCGTTGGCTGCCAGCGGGTTTCCCCTGGCATAACAACTAAAGCGCCAGGCTCCGATCGAGGAACCCAGCAGGAACAGCGGGTTCTTGCGCGCGGGCAGAATTTCTCTGCAAATAACCCGGTCAAGCCGGCTCAATACCAGCCATTTGGGTCCGCCCGAAGCGCCCGCCATAACCTGGAAATGATCAACCTCAAAACCATCCCGGGTGAGTATCTCGCTGGCCGTGGGTCCAGCCAGAAAGCGCAGTGCCTTGTATGCCATGAGATTCCGTAGTCCCCGCTCACTCGCCCCCCGGGGGCGATTATTCCTGCGCAACCAGTGCTCCATCTTAAACGCATTGCGCGTAGCACTTCCAAGTTGTCTGCTGCGGGGGTCTCAACCCGACCGCATCAGCAGACAATCAGACCCGTCCAGTGCCAAATGTAGCAGCAAGCCACAGCCCAGTAACCGGGACCTGGCCGGCAGAAGCATCAACAGATAGATCATTGCGGCGCCCGCGCCATGCAAGGGATGACTGGTCAGGCTACAGCGATTGGGATCGTACATTGGGTCAGACAGCAAGTGATCAAGATCAATCACCATGGCCGCCAGCATAATCAGCCAGGCCCGCCACCAGTTATCCGACCAGAACAGACGGGCAAACACCCCGGGCACCAGCAGATGTAAAGCCAGGTGCAGGCCGGGCCTGATGAGGGCCAACAACTCAGGCACTGCCCGCTAGCCGTCCTGGACAGCGGCCCTGGCCGCCAGCAATTGCAGCAAGGATTCGGGTGATCTCAGATGCAGATCCCTTTGCGGGTAGGGTATCTCGATGCCGTGCTCGCGGAAGGAGTCCCAGATCTTCAACAGTATGTCGCTACGCACATTGGTGATGCCATTAGCGGCGTCCTCTATCCAGAAGCGGATTTCCAGGTCCACCGAGTCAGTGCCGAATCCCTTTACCAGGCAGGTGGGGGCGGGTATGGCCAGCACCCTGCGTGTTTGCGCAGCTGCCTCAATACACAGGTCGATGACCTTGTGGACGTCGGATTTGTAGTGCACACCTACAGGTATTTTGAGCCGAACCCGGTTGTTTGAGTGGGTCCAGTTCTCTACCCGATTGGTGATCAAGGTCTCGTTGGGTATCAGGTGCTCAGTTCCATCGCGGGTGATCACCGACACGTAACGGCCACCCAGCGTGTTTACCCAACCGTATGTGTCTTCAACCACAATGACGTCGCCGGGCTTGATGGACTTGTCCAACAGCAAGATCAATCCGGCCACCAGGTTGGCGATGATTTTCTGCAGGCCAAAACCAATACCCAGGGCAATGGCGCCACCGAAGACCGTCAGGGCAGTGAGATCGATGCCGACGCTGCGCACGGCGATGACCACGGCCAGTGATACCAGCACGATCTTCAGGGCCTTGCTCACCAGCACCTGCAGGGAAGGCGACAACGCCGTGCTACTGCGTATCCTCGCCTCAAACATCGTGGAGGCCGAAAATGCGGCCCACAGCAGGACTCCCAGGGCTAGCGTGGATTTGACCACCGTGTAGGGCGAAATCCTGATCCCCCCGAGGGTCAGGGCAACCGAGTCCAGTATTTCGATGGTGGGCACCAGAAGACCCACGATATTTAGCGCAGCTACGAACCAGGCTACCCAGGCGATCATTCGCGACAATAGCGGGTCACGGACCATCTGCGATACGAGTCGGATAATGACCCAGGCGCTAAGCAGGCTGGCAACTATCTCAATGACCCGGTACGGCAAGGACGCGGCAGCGGCGATCACCAGGACCAACCACTGCATCAACAGCCATGGCAGGGCCAGGGAAACCCCTCTGCCCGCCCCTGCCACCCTGCGCATGGCGGGAAGAGTGACCCGCTCCAGCAGCAAGGTGTCCACCCGGGGTGACAGAAGACGAGCCACCAGGAATAACAGAAAGCAGACCAATACCTGAACCAGATTCTCCGGGACCAATACGTTGGCTTCTACCCATTGCTGCAACCCTTGCAGAAACTGAGCCAGGTTGTCTGGAGAGAAAAAATCAGTCATGAATGTCTACCTTTGGACCTGCGGGAAGAGTAGCAAATTCCAGCGGGCGCCGTGTATTGGCTTGTCGGGTTTGCGTCATCTTTCAACTTCCGCGGGAGTCGGCGACCCCAGCAACATTCTCAAGGCAAGAAAATCATACAGGGCATGTACGATGACAGCTAACAACAAGTCACCGGAGAGCCAATATAACAAGCCCAGGTATAGCCCCATTAAGCCGGCAAAAATCATGTAGGTACGACTAACCCAGTGGGCGGCACCAAATGCCAGGCTCGCCAGCAGCAAGCCAGTCCATGGCCCCAGCCATTGTTGCAGAGCCTGCTGGATTACACCGCGAAACAACATCTCCTCACCCATCCCTGCCAGCACGGCGATAGCGGCAAGCTGCAAGGTGGTGGCGCCCCTGAACAGAGGCAGTAGATGGCTCTCAACCCACTTGAAAAGCTCCCTTACAGGGCCCAGATCCAGCCCATGCGACCAGTGCAACAACCACCACATTGGCAGCGTAGCCAGGATCCCCAGGCCAATGACTCGCAGTCCAGGCGTCAAAAGCAACGGTAATTCCAGCAACCAGGCCAGGATCCATGCGAGGGGTATCAAACTGCCCTCAAACAACATGACCAGGGTAAGCAGTTTCCTGGGCAGGTAATTCACGGATCTCATGCCGGCTTTTCAATCGGCAACGGCGACTTGTCGCGCAGGGTATCTAACCGCAAGTCGGTGTGTTCCCGGCTCAAATTGCAGGCCGCGACATACCTGCAGAGATTGCTCGCGGCGGAAATCCCTGGCTGCCCCACGTTCTTCGCTCCCGCAACACTCCTGCCCGCACTATCCGCCAGGACCGGGCTGTCGCTGGCCCGTGGCCGCACTGCGAAAGGCCGCCAGGAGCAGCAAACCACGGCAGCAGTTGGCAAAGGTGTTATCGATAAAGGGATCGGCAAATCAGCTTCGCTCCATGCCCCGTGGGCTAACCCAGGTCACTGCACACGTCATGGGGACAGCCGCTCCAGGCTCCATCCCTCATCCTTGCGCGTGTACATGAAGCGATCATGCAGTCTGCTCGGCCGGCCCTGCCAAAATTCAACGCAGCGAGGAACCACACGAAATCCACCCCAAAAGGACGGCAGGCTCACATCCTTATTAGCAAACTTCTGTTTAATTTCCTCCAGCTTGGCTTCCAAAATGGAACGCGAGGAGACCACCGAACTTTGCTGCGAGACCCAGGCGCCGAGCTGACTGCCACGTGGGCGGCTGAGAAAATATTTTACGGACTCAGCAGTGGAAACCCTTTCCGCCCTGCCACGTATGATCACCTGGCGTTCCAGCGGCAACCACAAAAACAGCAATGCCACCTCCGGATTGGCCGCGATATGGCGGGCCTTGGCACTTTCGAAATTGGTATAAAAAACGAACCCTTCCTGGTTCCAGAACTTCAGCAACACGGTTCGTAGAGCAGGTCTCGCCTGTTCATCCACGGTGGCGAGGCTCATGGCATTGGCATCGGTCATTCCCCCCTCGCGGGCTTGCGCAAACCAGAGATCAAACTGGTTGAAGGGATTTTCCGCCAGATCTGCGCGCCGCAGTCCGAGACGTGAGTATTCCTGGCGCAAGTCGCCTATGTCCATATTGCTGGTCCTGTTTGCGGTGCTGGATAACCGCTATTCAACTCTACCCGCCCGATAGTGTACCCTCTTGCCTTGCTAAATAATCGAGACCAAAGATCATGTCGGGAACTGTCCAGGAAATCGCCAAACTCGCAAGCCAATTGGGCATCGATCCCTTGCACATGATTCCCTACGGCGCAGAGATGTCAAAACTGCGCCACGAAACGGCCGCCGATAAGACACCGGGCAGGTTGATCCTGGTTACCGCGATGACCCCGACGGGCGCCGGCGAAGGCAAGACGACGACAACCATCAGCCTGGCCCAGGGGATGGCACGCCTGGGTGAAAAAGTCTGCGTCGCACTGCGCGAGCCCTCACTGGGCCCCATGTTCGGTATGAAAGGCGGTGCTACCGGCGGGGGCAAGGCAAGCCTGGTTCCCGAAGAAGACATCAACATGCATTTCACCGGCGATTTCCACGCGATTACCGCAGCGAATAACCTGCTTGCGGCGCTGCTGGATAATCACATTCACTTCGGCAACCCACCAGAAGTCGATCCCAGGCGAATCAGCTGGCGCCGGGTAATCGACATGAATGACCGGGCGCTCAGGCACGTGGTTATTGGCTTGGGCGGTGTGTTGCAGGGAGTGCCCCGCGAGACAGGGTTCGATATCACACCGGCGTCTGAAATCATGGCGGCCTTGTGCCTGGCCGAGGACGCAACCGACCTGAGAGTGCGTTTGTCGCGCCTGATTGTCGCCGAGGAAGCCGATGGCAAGCCCCTGACTGCAGAGGATATTGGCGGGG
>BS_KBA_SWE02_21mDRAFT_10000598_pt1 | contig 13640 bp, 7 predicted proteins | sample BalSeasSWE02_21m_FD_9196 | JGI IMG/M metagenome (IMG submission 9196)
TTTATAAATAGGTTTTCGATCCAATCACAATGGATTTTAATTAAGTATTTTACTTTAATAAATTTGGTTTAAGTTAAGGTAGTGTGGCGGGGGCTTTCAAGTAAAGTGAAAGCCTTCCGTTTCACACGGTATAAAAACCCAAAAGAGATATATTATGAAATTATTCAAAGTATTGGTAATCTTTTTAATTTCATCAGTTTTACTGGCTTCTTCTTGTTCAAAAGGAAAAAAAGTAGCGATTGAAGATAATCCAATAATTATAACGCCACCGCTAACACCTGCAATAGTTGATAAAGTGGTTTATGACGAGACAGGATGTTTGTACACTTCATATACTAAATTAGTAATGGCAGGGTATCAGGGCTGGTTTACTGCAAAAGGTGATGGATCAGATAGAGGTTGGCACCATTATGAAAATTCAGCATGTGGAGGTTTTAGTGCCGAATGTAGTTCCATCGATATGTGGCCAGATATGTCTGAATACGAAAATAAGTATATAAGCCCTTTTACATATCCCGATGGGTCAAGTGCCTATTTGTATAGCCCTTATGATGAACAATCGGTCGACACACATTTTAAATGGATGCAAGAACATGGAATTGACGGTGTACATATGCAACGATTTATAGTTGAAATAGAAGATGGAAATACAAAAGGACAAAATCATTTTAATAAAGTACTCGAAAACGCCTTAAAAGCGGCAAAAAAATACGGTAGAGCTATTAGTATTATGTATGATTTAAGTGGAAGTAATAGTGAAGAAATAGCTTATTTGGAAGAAGATTGGAACGAATTAGTAAACAAATTTAAGTTGTTTGATAATATAGAAAACCCAACCTATTTAAGACACAATGGAAAGCCTTTGATGTCTATCTGGGGTGTTGGTTTTAAAGAACGAAATTATAGTACAGCAGATGTTGATCAGTTGGTAATGAAATTGAAAGGTCCTACAAATAAAGTGTCTATAATGTTAGGGCTTCCCTATTATTGGAGAGTTTTTGGGAGTGATACAGAAAATAATCCTGCTTTACATACTTTAATTAAAAAGGTAGATGTTATTATGCCTTGGGCAGTAGGTCGTTATAATTCACCTTCAAGTTACAATTCAGATATTGTTTTGCAAGATATTAAATGGACAGAAGAGAACGGGGTTGATTATGTGCCATTGGTTTTTCCTGGGTTTACATGGGGAAACTTGAAAAGAGATCCAAATAAGTTCAATGAAATACCAAGGTTAAAGGGTGAATTTATGTGGGCACAAATAGCTGGAGCGCAAACTGCAGGGGCAAAAAGTTTGTATGTTGCTATGTTCGATGAAGTAGATGAAGGAACTGCCATTTTTAAAGTTAAAAGAGAAAACGAAGTACCCCTAGTAAAAGGCAATAAAGGCTATAAATTTGTGGGCATAGAGAAAGGATTAGAATCTGATTATTATTTATGGTTAACTGGGCAAGCCGCCAATTGGTTTCATGGAGATAGCGGTTACGGAACTGTTAAACCAACTAGATAGTAGATGATAAATATTTGAATTATTTTGTTTTGATTAGGAACAGCAGGCAAGACTTGACAAAACTTGTCTGCTTTTTTATGAAATAAAAATATATATATAACTATAACCTTTTTTAGCTTTTTTATTTTTGAAATAATTTTCATCTAAAAGGTTTATTAACAGATAATAAATTTTGATTAAAAAGATTAAATTTGTTTCTTAGCATAAGTTTTGCCCGTTAATATATGTATAAAAAAATCAGAGCTAATCTCACCCTTTTATTTATAGGTATTTTATTCATTTATTCATTAAAAATTTCAGCACAAACATATGGGCTTAAATTTAATGGGATTAATGAATCACTAGACAATAGAACGGAATTAAACTTAACTCCTGATGGTTTTTTGACTTTTCAAAATGATTTTGAAATTTCATTTGATTATAAAACTTCACGAATAAATCCTAATTCTAATTTAGGTTTATTTGGATACATTTTAAGAGTTATTAACAAAGACAATAAGAATGTTGATTTATTGAGTTCTATTACATCTGATGATGTACCACCAGAATTAAACTTAATAATAGGAAATAAAGATTCAATAGTTAAAGCTAAATATGCTGAATCTTCAATTGATAATTGGATAAAATTGAAAATAAAATTTGATTTATCAAAAGACCAAGTTATTTTTTACACACCAGAGGCATTTTTTGTGCAGGAAAATGTTGGTTTTAAAAGCGAAGATGAGTTTAAAATAATATTTGGAGCAGATGACTATAAGCAGTTTAAAACTTCAGATGTTCCTACGATGTCTATTAGAGATATTAAAATATCAGAAAGAGGGAAACTAAAATATCATTGGATATTAGATGAAAAGAAACAGCATTTTATTTTTGATCGTTTATTGGGACAAAAGGCTGTTGTTAAAAATCCAGTCTGGTTGAGCCTTAATCATCAAATATGGCAGACCACATTTGAGAATGAAGTTCAAGGGCAATTGATGATAACATCTAACCCTGAAAAAGGTGAAATATTTATTGTTGGATCGGATGAATTAGAAATTTATTCTGTAAGTGATGATAGCTCTAAAAAAGTACCCTACAAAAACAAACCAACATTCTTAAAAGGTAATTTTAAACCAATATATAATAATAAGGATCATAAAATTTACTGTTATTTAGTTTCAAATTTACTTCCACATGTTTTAGACATTACTACAGGTGTTTGGGAAAGTAAAAATAATCGTTTAACGGATGTTAAGTATGAAAATAACAATACTTATTTTAATAGGTATTACAATGAATCAGACAATTCAATTTATTTGTTTGGGGGATATGGACAACACAAATACAATAATGATATATCGAAGATAGATATAAGTAATAACATTTTAAAACCATTGCAAACAAATGATTCTATTTATCATCCTAGATATCTTAGTGGTTTGGGTGCATTGAAGGATACTATTTATATTTTGGGTGGATATGGTAGTAAGTCTGGCAATCAATTAATAAACCCTCAAAGTTATTATGATTTAATTGGATACTCCATTAAAGATAGCACGCTATTTAAAAAGTTTGAAATTTCTCCTATTATGGATGATATGTGTGTAGCTAGTACTATATGGATTGATGAAAACACACGAGATTATTATGCGTTAATTTATGAAAAAAGCATTTTCAATGGCTCTTTACAAATGATTAAAGGCAATCTTGAAACATCCCAAATTGAGATGGTAGGAAGTAAATTGCCTTATCAATTTTTAGACGTGAAATCCACTGCTGGTTTGATGTATATGAAGCAACAAAAAAAACTTGTTGCTTATACTACTTATATTACGGATTCAACAACAACTCAGGCGAAAATTTATTCAATTAATTACCCACCAGATAAATTTATTGAAGAAATTGAAGAACTTGAAGAATCCAAAGATTTTACAACATTAACATTAGCTGTTCTAGGTTCAGTTATAGTTGTTTTTGGGTTTGTGTATTTTAAGAAAAGGAAAAAAGAAAATAAAGTCGTTTCAGGGAATAGAACGGTAAATAAAATTATCTCAAAAAATGACGTTGAAGTTGCCAATATAGAAGAGGAATTGACAGTCGAAAAAATAAATTACAAACTTATTTTTTTTGGAGGGTTTCAGGTAATTGATAAAGATAATATTGATATAACAAAACAATTTACACCACTTATAAAAGAATTGTTTTTATTAATATGGTTACACACTTATAAGAATAATAAAGGGATATCACCAGAAAAAATGACAGAGGTTTTATGGTACGATAAATCTGATAAAAGTGCACAAAATAATAGATCAGTTAATTTAGCTAAATTACGTATGCTATTAACAGAAATAGGTGATTTTAATCTTTCTAATAAAACAGGGTATTGGAAATGTGTTTACGATAAATTAGAAATTAGGAGTGATTATGTTGACTTTATAAACCTAACTTCAGCTAGAGCAAGTCTTACAAAACAAAAAATTAATCAATTAATAGAGATTACAGAAAAAGGACCATTCTTACATAATGTTCAGTATGAATGGCTAGATGAATTTAAAGCAAAAGTATCAGATATAATTATAGATACACTTACGTATTTCGCACAGCAATGCGATTTGAAAAAAGAGGCTGATTTTATTATTCATTTAGCCGATAGTATTTTTATTTTCGACGTTACCAATGAAGATGCAATGATGCTGAAATGTAAGTCCCTATATATTCTGGGTAAGCATAGCCAAGCAAAAGCAACGTATAAGAAATTTTCAAATGAATATTTAGAAATGTATGGTCAGTCTTATGAGCAATCATTTGTTGATATTATTAAAATTGAAAACTAATTTTTTCTGTTCTATTATTTGGTACAATAAGTACAAAGTCAGAGTTTATATAAAGTGTTTGGATGTTCATGTTCATAGATAGCTTTAAAAATGTTCTTTTTTCAATAAATTTTTTTTAAATTAATACAATTATTATTTTATTAATAATAAATTAATGGTTGTCACCTTATTTAGCTTGAAAATATATATTTCAAACTAATGAAAAAAGTTTTTATAACTTCAGTTTTATCCTTATACATTATACTTTCGGCATTTTCTCAAGAGGATAACACCAAATATGTAGATCCAACTATTGGGAATGTATCTCGTTTTTTAGTTCCTACCTATCCAACAATACATCTGCCAAATCAAATGGTGAGGATGTTTCCTATAAAGACAGATTACATCTCAGACGAGGTTGACGCTTTTCCACTTCAGGTAACTTCTCATAGAAGTAGCGGGATTCTTCAGATGAAGGTGTCTTTAGGAGAAATTTCAAATAAATCTTGGGAAAATAAAATGAACATAGACCACGATTTGGAAATAGTTCATCCTTGGTTGTATAGTACCTATTTGATAGACGATGCTATTAGAGTGAGTTTTACACCAGGTAAAAAAGTAGCGATCTATAAAATTGAATTTCCAGAGGGAACTACCAATAAGAACTTATTAATAAAAGGTTCAGTTGATATGGTAAGTATTTCAAATGGTGGAGCATCGATTGCATTTGAAGAAAAAATAAAATATAAAACAAGAGGAACCAATCCAGTAACAAGGGTTATGACTGCATTTGTTTATGCAATAATGACCGATGATAATAACCGAAAAATTGAAACTGCAGATGTTAATATAGCCACTGGGAAATTAGCAATTATATTTCCTAAAGAGGCACCATCAACGGTGAATATAAAATATGCGGTTTCATACATTAGCCATGAGCAGGCTAAAATAAATTTTGAAAAAGAATTGAGTTCTAATGATTTTGATGATTTGGTTGAAGCTGGAAAAAAAGCATGGGAAAAAGTAATCAATCAAATTAAAGTAGAAGGCGGAACCGTTGCTCAAAAGAGAACTTTTTACACGTCCTTATATAGAACATATGAGCGAATGATAGATATCAACGAAGGCGGGAAATACTTTAGTGGTTATGATGGGAAAGTACACGAAAGCGAAAGACCCTTTTATGTAGATGATTGGGTTTGGGATACGTATCGAGCACATCATCCTTTGCGTACCATTTTAACACCTCAAATGGAAAATGACATGCTAAATTCATACACATTAATGTATGAGCAAAGCGGCTGGATGCCAACTTTTCCACAGGTACATGGAAATCATATGTGTATGAACTCGTATCATTCTGGAGCGCTGTTTATTGATGGGTATCGAAAAGGACTGAGAGATTATGATGTTGAAAAGGCCTACGAAGGAATCAAAAAAAATATGACGGAAGCTACTTTTATTCCATGGCGACAGGGAACACCAAAATTAGAAATTGATGATTTTCTTCATGAGCATGGCTATTTTCCAGCATTGCACCCAGGTGAAGAAGAGACGATACCCATGATGGATGGTTTTGAAAAAAGGCAAGCCGTAGCAGTTTCTTTAGGAATTAGCTATGACTTTTGGGCTTTAGGAGAATTATCAAAAGAATTGCATAAAGCAGATGATTATAAAAAGTTTTCTTCCAAAGGAAAAGATTATAAAAAGTTATGGAATGAAGAACATCGTTTGTTTATGCCAAAAGATGACAAGGGCGTATGGATTGATATAGATCCAAAATCTGCTGGAGGTCCAGGATATAGAGATTATTTTGACGAAAATAATGGTTGGACATACGCTTGGGATGTACAACAAGATATTGAAGGTTTGACTGAATTATTAGGCGGTAAAAGTGCTGCGGAGGCTCGTTTAGATCAATTGTTTAGAGAACCATTAGGAATGAAGAAAAATCTATTTTTTGTAAATGGTTCAAATTCAACAGGTCTTGTAGGACAATTTTCAATGGGGAATGAACCTTCGTTTCATATTCCATATATGTACAACTATTTTGGGGCGCCTTGGAAAACTCAAAAGCGTACACGCTTTTTGTTAGATGTATGGTTTAAAGACAATATTTTTGGGATTCCAGGAGATGAAGATGGTGGAGGTATGACAGCATTTGTGGTTTTTTCATCAATGGGCCTATATCCTATGACACCAGGGTTACCATATTACGACATTACCAGTCCGGTATTTGAAAAAACAACCATCAATCTTGAAAATGGTAAAAAATTCACTGTGGTTGCAGCAGGATCAAGTAAAACCAAAAAGTATATTCAGAAAGCATTTATAAATGGAAAAGAAATTTCGAGTCCGTTTATAAGCCATGAAGATATTATGAATGGTGGAACTTTAGAACTTATTTTGGATGAACTTCCAAATAAAGATTGGGGGAAAAATGTAGAAATACCAAGGTACTAAAATTATTTAAAGTTCAATTTAATTAGTGATGTTACAATGAAAAGAAGGGATTTTGCGAAAACGGTAGGACTAGCTGCAATAGGCATTCAATCTTATGCAGTAGCAGGAAGCAGTAATTTTCTTGAATTAAACTCATTAAAATCAATTAGAGTTCCTTTAGGTTTGTGTGATCATTCATTAAGGAGTAGCAAATTAAATACGCTACAATTAATAGAATATGCGATTCAGCATCAATTAGATTCTGTGATGTTAAATACCTTAAAACCTTTTCAAAGTTTAGAAGAAAATCATCTCTTAAAATTAAAACAACTAGCCGATAACCACAATATTAGCCTGTATATTGGGGCAGGAAGTATTAGTGAAGATACCAAAGCTTATAATGATGCTTATGGAAGTGCAAAGGGGTTATTGCTAGAAGGGATTCGTGTTGCCAAAATTTTGGGATCACCCACAGTGGCCTGTAGAATAGGTAATATAGATGATAGATACCATAAAGACGGAATAAAAGGACACATGAAGGTTGTGACACAAGTCATGCAATCGTTAAGAAAAGAGGCCCTAGAAGCTGGAATTAAATTTGCAATAGAAAATCATGCGGGAGATTTAAGAGCCGAAGAGATTTTAAAAATAGTTGAAGCAACAGGGACTGATATTTGTGGTATATTATACGATCCAGCAAATGCCGTGTGGGTATTAGAAAACCCTATGGAAACTTTAAAAAAACTAAAGAAACATATTCTTTGTACCAGCGTGAGAGACGTTATAGTTTGGCAAACGAAAGATGGAGCGAAATATCAATGTAAAGCTGTTGGAGAGGGAATGTTAAATTTTAAAAAGTATGTAAAAATAGTGGCTAAAAACTGCCCTGGAGTACCAATTCATGTCGAGTCTATTTCAAACTCCGTTATTAATATTCCATTTCAAACGGCAGCATTTTTAAAAGGATTTCCAGATTTGACTCGGGAGGAGATTGATAAATTTAGAACACTGGCGAGCAAAGGAAAAACACAATATTTATTAACTCCTAAAAATGGAGTATCAAAAGAGGAGTTTGAAATTAAGCTACAAAAAGAAGAACTTCAAAAGAGTTTTGCCTATCTACGCAATCATTGTAATACTGGTTTAAAAGAAATAAATTAAAATATTATGCGAATTAGAATGGTAATACTGCTTTCTTTTTTAACAATCATTGGTTGTCAAAAAGGGCAAAAACAAGAAGCAACACAATCCGAAAAACCGAATATTATTTTCATTATGACTGATGATCATGCATTGGCAGCCATTAGTGCATATAAAGGGTTCTTGTCGGAAGTGGCTCCAACCCCAAATATTGATAGAATTGCCAATGAAGGGATTAGGTTTAATAATATGTTTTGTAACAATGCTATATGTGGGCCCTCTCGGGCTTCTATTTTAACAGGGAAATACAGTCATATAAACGGTTTTTATAAAAATGAAGGTGGTGGCGATTTTGATGGTTCACAACAAACGTTTCCTAAACTATTAAAAAAGGCAGGATATGAAACTGCTGTTATTGGTAAGTGGCATTTAGGATCTTCCCCAACAGGGTTTGATTATTATAAAGTGTTGTTTAACAAAGAAGGACAAGGTTCGTATTACAATCCTGTTTTTGAAGTTACAGGAGGGGAAACATTAACAGAGAAAGGAAAGTATTCTACAACCGTAATTAAAGAAGATGCATTGGAATGGTTAAAGAAAGACAGGAATAACGAAAAGCCATTCATGTTAATGTATCAATTTAAGGCACCACATAGACCTTGGGAACCTGGTCCAGGTTATGAAAACTATTTGGAGGATGTTACCATTCCATATCCTGAAACATATAATGATGATTATACAGGACGCGATGCTGCAAAAGAGGCATGGATGCGTATTGATGGACATATGAATAGAAAAGATGTGAAAATAAAAGCACCCGAAGGATTATCACAAGAGGAACTCAGCGCATGGAATAGTTTTGGAAATAATAATGGCGAGTTTTGGACACCAGATGAAAGTATGACCGATGCTGAGCGTAAAGATTGGAAATACCAACGCTATTTAAAAGACTATTTACGCTGTGTAAAAGCAGTAGATGATGCTATTGGCGAACTTTTAAACTATTTAGATGAAAGTGGTTTGGCTGAAAATACGCTGGTAATTTATACTTCTGATCAAGGTTTTTATATTGGAGAACATGGTTGGTTCGACAAACGTTTTATGTATGAAGAATCGATGCATATGCCATTGTTGATGCGTTACCCTGCAAAAATAAAACAGGGTATTGTGAATAATGATTTGCTCATGAATGTTGATTTTGCACCAACCCTATTAGAAATAGCTGGCGTAAAAATACCATCAGATATACAAGGTAAGAGTTTCTTACCTGTGCTAACTGAAAATATAGATACACCATTTCGAGATGCTGTTTATTATCATTATTATGAATATCCTTATTGGCATCATGTACAACCTCATTATGGAATTAGAACAGCCCGTTATAAATTAATTCATTACTATTATGATGTTGATCAATGGGAATTATTCGATTTAAAAAACGACTCCAATGAGATCAATAATATTTATAATAAAAAGGAAAATGAAAACTTGATAATTGAGTTAAAACAACGTTTGGAACTTTTAAAAAAAGAAGTGAAGATGGATAAAAGTCTTGAAGAACTTCGAAATATGACCGATGCTCAAATAAATCGTTTATATAAAGTAGAAGATGCCAATTAAATAAACAGATATTTTAGTTCTTTTAAATTATAGAATCCTTTAGCTGTAGATTATATATGTAAAAAAGAAGAATCCTATGTGTGAAAAATGATCCAACTTAATCTAATGATTTATAAGAATCAAACCCAGAAAAGATATATGATCTGTTGTAAGATTATAGAGAATTCAAAAGAATTTTTCTAATGCTGAGAAAAAAAAAGAAATAAATAATTAACAATATTTTAGAACAAATTTGATGAAAAAAACACTCCTATTAACTACACTAATATCAATAGTAGTTGGATGTTCTACTCCAACAAAAAAGAAAAGCGAAGTTATAGAAAGAACTGATAAAAACGTACTTTTTATCATGATCGATGATTTAAAACCAACTTTGGGGACATATGGTCATTCAATAGTAAAATCTCCAAATATTGACAAACTTGCAAGCATGGGAGTACAGTTTAACAACGCCCACTGTAATTTTGCAGTTTGCGGACCGAGTAGAGGGTCGTTATTGACAGGTATTCGTCCTGAGAATTTGGGAATTTTAAACAATACAACACCTTTGCAATCAGTACTAAATGGTAGGACTACATTACCTTATTTATTTAAGCAAAATGGTTTTGAAACAATTGGAATTGGTAAAACGTTTCACGATAAAACACCAGATCATGAAGATGAGAAAGCTTGGGATGCTTATTACAAATTCGAAACTACAGATTTAGGTTGGACAGGTGAGAAACGAAATGTAACTGACGATGCAATGCCTTGGTGTTTCTGGCAAGCTGCAGAAGGAACCGATGATGATCAAGAAGACGGACAAATGGCAAAAAAAGCGGTAGAAATTATCAAAGCTAAAAGAGACAAGCCTTTCTTTTTAGCGGTTGGTTTTAAAAAACCGCACGATCCTTTTGTAGCGCCAAAGAAATACTTTGATATGTATCCTTTAGAGGATTGTGACCCTATCGAATTACCTGAAGGTTACAAACCACCATATGAGCATTCTTTAATGTCATGGTCTAAAGAATTCGACAAATTTGACGATCAAGACAAGCGTGAGTTCTTACGTTCTTATTACGCATGTACTTCTTTTATGGATGCACAAGTTGGACGTTTATTAGATGCTTTGAAAGAAACAAACCAAATGGATAATACGTTAATTGTATTTTTTGGAGACCATGGCTATCATTTGGGAGAAAATAAATGGTGGAACAAAGTAACCGTTTATGAGCAAGGCACCAGAGCACCTTTTATAGTTGCAGGAAATTCCGTAAAGAAGAAAGGTGTAAAGTCAGAATCTCTGTTCGAATTTATCGATATCTATCCTACAGTGGCTGAATTGATGAATTTAAAAGCACCTGACTATTTAGAAGGACAAAGTTTTGCATCTATAGTAGAGAATGGAGAGTTGCCTTTTAAAGACCAAGTATATGCAGTAACTAAAAGAGGTGACATGATGGGGCGTATGGTGAAAAATATGTCGTGGAGATATATAGAATGGGATTATGGAAAAAACGGATCAGAATTATATGATCAAAAGAATGATCCTAACGAGTATGAGAATTTAGCTCAGAACAAAGAATACGAAAAAATTATTACAGAAATGAAGAGTTTATTAGCAAAGAAATAAATTAAAATTATTTAAGAGAATATTTAAAAGTTGAAACCATGAGTTCAAAAACCAAGAGCGTTATTAGAATCGTATTATTTGCAGTTATATTTATAAATGGAATAAAAATAGTTGCGCAAGAAAGTAAAAATAAGCTTCCTAATTTGTTATTTATCATCACCGACCAGCAACGGTTTGATGCCTTGAGTTTTGCAGGAAACACTGTATTAGAAACTCCAAACATGGATCGTATTGCAAGAGAAGGGGTGTATTTCGAAAATGCTTATACACAAATGGCAGTTTGTACACCAGCACGAGCTTCAATTTTAACAGGCCACACGGTTGAAAAAACAAAAATGATATCCAATAATGTGGCATATGCTGAACGTGAAACAGGAATAATGCCAATGAAAACTTTTGACGAAATTTTAGATGAGAATGGATACCATTGTGAGTACTATGGTAAATGGCACACTCCTACTTTTCATGCGCAAGTATATCATAACCCTGTAACAGTTGCGGGAAGATCTAGATCAGAATTGGGACCAGGTAAAAAAGAAGCTTATCAGACTTATCTCAATACCAAATTTCCAAGAATAGATCCAAAGGAAGGAGAATTTGATGATGCATTAACGATGAGACCATATACACCAGATCCATTAGATTTAAGGTATGAATTGGCACAACAGGGGTTAGATACCAATATTAAAGTAGGACAGTCAGATATTCATGGCGTGACTACTATTCCTGCTAAATATCATGTTGCATCCTTTGAAGCAGCTGGAACTTTGGCGGCTATAGAAAAATTAAAACACCAACCTTTTAGTATAACGGTTTCTTTTCATCATCCTCACCCTCCATATTTGGCTTCAAAAGAATATGTGGAAATGTATCCTCCAAAAGAGATGGTTGTTCCCGGAAATATCAATGATGATATGAAAACATCTCCCTATTCGAAACCGAAGAAGGATGAGGCTGATCGTTATTCAAATCCAGAAAAGATACAATATTTTGTATCAGAATATTATGCTCTTGTTAAAGAAGTTGATGATTGGGTAGGAGAGATATTAGCTAAATTAGATGAGCTTGGATTGTCAGAAAACACGATGGTCGTTTTTACCAGTGATCACGGAGAAATGTTAGGAGATCATGGTTTAAAAGGGAAATTTAATTTTTATGAAGCCTCATCTCATGTTCCTATGATGATTCGATTTCCAGGAAGAATCAAACCTGGAACTATAGTAAAGTCTCCAACATCAAATATGGATTTATTTGCTACAATCTTAGATTACCTCAACATGCCAAATGCACCGTCAGATGGCCAAAGTCTTCGCGGGTTCATCGAAAAAGGGGATGATGAAAATGCTTATGTGGTAACCGAATGGTTGAGTAATTTAACATCAAAACCTTCGCATATGGTTTTAAAACGAGGATGGAAGTTGATGAAACCCCATGCTACAGGAAAAAAAGTTCCCTTGGCATTGTACGATCTCAACACGGATCCTTTAGAAATGAACAACTTACTGGCTGTAAACGCTGAAAAATATAGAGAAAAAGTAACTGAATTGGAGGCTTGTTTTGATGAGTGGTCTGAAAGAACGGGATCTGGTAAATAATAAATTCATGAAAATGCATAGAAAAGAAAAATTAAAGCGATCTAAGAATAATTTGTTATCGCTATGTATAGTCGTTATACTATTTGTGAATGCTCAAGTAGAGGCACAAACTAAACATGCTGAAAAAAGTAAATTCATGTCTTATAAAGGGCTGGTTATGGCAGGTTATCAAGGATGGTTTAATGCAGAAGGTGATGGTGCTAATAGAGGTTGGACGCATTATAGTAAAAAGGGGAAGTTTGAAGACGGAAGTTGTACGATCGATTATTGGCCAGAAATGGATGAATATAAGGTAAAGTACAAAACATCATTTAAGTTTCCCGATGGTTCACCAGCCTATGTTTTTAGTTCTTATGACGAAAGTACGGTTGATCTTCATTTTAAATGGATGAAGGAATATGGAATTGATGGTGTATTTATACAACGATTCTTTTCGGTGCTTACTACAAAAGATAGAATAAATCACAATGACAAAGTTTTAAGGTCAGCCATTAAAGCTGCAAATAAATATGGAATAGCCATTTCATTAATGTACGATATAGGCAGTATGGATGATAGCAAGTATAAATTGGTATTTGAAGACTGGAAGCATCTTGTTGATGATCTTAAACTGACAAATCAAGGAGATAAAACAACATATTTGTTTCACAATCAAAAGCCATTAATTGCGCTTTGGGGTATAGGTTCTAGTAATAGAGATTCAGGCCATATACCAGAAATATTTGATATCATGGACTTTTTTAAGAATGACCCTGTTTACGGTGATTGTTCTGTTCACTTGGGTATTCCATCAAGATGGCGTACACTCGGGTCAGACACCACGGGCGACCCAAGATTACTGGAGGTTTTAAAACAAGCCGATGTGATTCATCCTTGGTTAGTGGGTAGATACAATGAAAATACCTACGAAGAATACCGTAAAG
>BS_KBA_SWE02_21mDRAFT_10000599_pt1 | contig 13618 bp, 13 predicted proteins | sample BalSeasSWE02_21m_FD_9196 | JGI IMG/M metagenome (IMG submission 9196)
CCCTGCCACAAGACCAGATGGAAGCACATCACCAGAATTGGCTCGTACAGTCACAGATTGACCCGTAGTGTAAAGCGAAGCGTCAGCAATGATGCTGGTGGATGGGGATGCCGTAAATGTGCGTTGGATATCTAGGGACAATTGACCAGTGCCGGGGGTTGTGATTGGAACCAATACTGATGCAGAATACACGTTAACACTATCACCAATCACCCTAACTTGGTAATCCGTTCCAGCAACCAATGGAGAAGGCAGAACTCCGCTTGTTGAAAACTTCACAGTCTCGTTTTCCTGCAAGAACTGCACGGACGAGGGTTGGATTAGATTATTGTATGGAAGCGGAGATACAGAGAACCTCTTTGCGTAGTACGATTGACCAGTTCCGAATGATACCACACTAATCAACCCCGTTGTTGCGGCAATCGTTCCACTTGGTGTTCCTAATCCAGCTAAAACAGCATATGTAAATGAAAGAGTGGATGATGTTAATACAGTAAATGTTCCATTAAAACCACCAATAGATGCACCTGAAATAGTTACTTTTTGACCAACATTTAAATAGTGAGGTGTTGTTGTATTTGCTGTTGCCGTTGTAGTTCCTCCACTTGAAAGTGAACTTAATGCAATTGTATTTGAAGTTAATCCTCCTGTTGCAGACGTGTCTGATGTATATGCTGTAGCAAGAGACGTTGAAAGCACATTTAAATATGCTGGAGTTGAACCATTGTCGATTGATGGACTGGTTGTTGGCAACAAATAGTCCGTTCCCCAATAAATGGTTGATGGGGTGGTTAAATTAGTGAAATCACCTAGCCACTTGTTAGTAAATGCAACTCCAAACACGCGAGATAACACAACATAGAATGTTCCAGTTGCAGAAGATGTAATGTTAATCTTGCTGAAATCAGCGTTCTTAACAGTGAATACTCCAGTGGACGAGTTTAATGGAGTTTCTGCCCTATAAGATGTTCCAGAAAGCAATGGGGATGGAAGTGTGCCAGTCGAAGAGAATTGAACGAATACACCAGTGGATGGTGTGATTGATACTGTCGGTGGAGTTGTGTAGCCAGTGCCACTTGTTACCACATTAAGTGCAGTTACAACACCACCCGCAATGTTTGCTGTTGCAGTTGCTCCAGATCCACCACCACCAGTTATTTCAACCTGCGGAGCATTTACATATCCAGAACCACCAGAAATTTGAGTGAATCCAACAACAAACGATGTTTGAATGGTAGCATTTGCAACCGCTTGAGTGCCTGTTTTAAGTTTAACCTTTAATGTTCCAGTTGCAGGAGAAGAGAACGCTTCAATGGTTCCAGTTGCAGGTGTTGTTAGGCTAGATGAAACAGTATAAGTGAATGTTGTTCCAGATGCGGTTAATAGCGTTTTGTTTCCATTGTATCCATCAGGATTAGCACCACTAATTGCAATAACCTGACCTGCGGAAAACCCGTGAGGTGCTGTTGTTGTTGCTGTTGCCGTTGTTAAAACTCTGACCAATCCAGTTGGGCCTGTTACCAACGCAACAGTTTGTCCAATTTCAGTAATAAGTTGATATGTAAATGATGTGGAACTTAATACTGTTACAACGAAATCTCCATTGTAAGCTGCTTGATCTGCTCCAGATATTGTAACTGAATCACCAGTTCTATAGCTATGAGTTCCAGATGTATTAACAGTAACTGTAATACCATTTGTAACCATTGATGTAATGTTAATTAATGGAGATACAGGAGGAGCGGAAATTGTTACAGAAGGTGCGGTTGTGTATCCGAATCCGGGGTTATCGATCACAATCGATGACAACTGGTATGTAATCGAGTTACGAATAGCATACCCAGTCGCAGTACTAACGGAAATCGTGCTTCCCAAAGGAGGTGCTGGAGGAGCGGAAAATGTTACTGTAGGATCGGCAGTGTATCCAGAACCTTGATCAGACAAATTAACAGAGGTAACGCTTCCAACTACGATAGGAGTGAAGTTTGCTCCAGATCCAGATGGTGACGCAATGGAAAGACCCGGTGCGGTAATCTGGCTAGCTTCACCTGCCACAGCAGATGCTGGGATTAACTTAATGAGTGAAATTGTACCAACTCCAGCAGATGTAATCTTAATCGGATTTACAAAATTAGTAGGAGAAGATGCAAGTGCGTCCGCTTGTGTCGTATGGATCGAAACCGCTTTTGTATCTACAATATTAACAAAGTAGTTTTGGTTTGCCAACAAAGGTTGAGGAAGCGTTCCACCAGAAGTGAAGACTTGCACCTGATCACCTTGGGTAAGCAAGTGATCGATGCTGAATGTCAACTTTGTCTCTGGAACGATTTCCTTTCGGATATCGACGTTGATTGGATTCGTTGACCCAGTAGTGTGAACCTCGTTAACATTTGCTTGTGCGTCAGAGATCGAACTAAAAACTTGCAGGTGCGTTGCGTCTAGCAGATTTCCAAAGTATGTAACTCCAGAACGCAATCCAATAGGCAAAGTTTGCCCAGATGGAAATGTGATTGGATTTGCCGTTGTTATTTCGATAGTAGGAGCAGATGCGAATTGAAGAGCAGTCACGACAAATGAAGTCCTAGAGTCTAGGAATTTCAATGGCCCTGCTCCTACTATACTTTGGAGGGAAAGTGGGTAATTACCTGCCTGTGCGTTGAGGGAATCGTTGTAGATTTGAATGGTCAATGCATCCAAAACCCCAATGTAGTACGTCTGACCATTGGAAAGCGGGACTGGGATAGTGCCAGAGATCGCAGCAATGGCCATTCCTTGCCCAGAATCGAGCGTATGAGGGGTTGCGGACGCAAACTTGCTAATCGGGGTTATAGTGACCTCACGGGTTTGAATAGTGGCATCGTCAGGAGCAATTGTTCCGTAAGCAAAGTCAGATTGCGAATGGATTGGAATGAGAAGACCATCAACACCAGTCCCGTCCTTGAGTTGGCTACGAAGATCTCGGTTGTTGGAATCGGTTCCAGTAACGCGAATGATCTTGCCAACGTCATTTTCGCTTTCGGCAATAGCAACCAACTGCGAGGGTTGGATGATCTGCATCAGGGTCGCTACATAGCCTCGGTCATCCCATGCCCATTCTACAGTATTGAATTTACCACCTTTATTAACATGATATTGGAATAGACGATTGCGGAAGTAGACTGGGGAACCATCTACATTAACCGCAAGGGGAACGTCTATTCCACGGGGAAGAGCGATAGTACAACCATCCCAACCAGTGCAAACATCAACGTCCGCAGTGGATTGCATCCAATGCCCAGATTCCATAAGGGTCTGGACAGCTTGCGTGATTTTGCGGTAAACTCTTTTCTCGTCAGTAGTTCCTAAAATCTCCGCACATTCCTCAAAGATTTGATCGACAAACATGACGATAAATTAGCGCATGGAACCTTCGGATGCAATAGAATTCAGAAAATCTTCTTCGCTTGCCATTGCTGCATTTTCAGCGGCAGGTGCTTGTCCTTCTAGCGATTCAGTTGCGGCTTTTTGACCCTCAACGTCAGCGGCAAGAGCATCAATCACACCAGCGAGTTGCATGGCAATACTATGCAATTCGTCGAACTTAGATTTAGCAACAGAGATAGTTACAGCACCCTCTTCTGCCATTGGAGAAGGGATTCCGCTCATGTCTTCGGGAAGATCCATTCCCATTGCTGGTTCGGGCATTACTGCCTCAGTTGGTTGTTTTGCCATAAATTAATCTTCCTCTTCCTCACCACCGATTTCAATCTCGATTTTAGTTGTTGGTTTTGCAGATTCTGCTTCTTCTAACCCAGAGTCGATTGCTTCTTCATCGTCCATCTCATCTTCCATATCCATTTCTGGTGAAGACTTGTCTGCCTTGATTCCACAGATGCAAAGTTCAACACAATGACGTTTGGTTTCTTTCCCATCACGCATTGTAGTCTCATCCTTCTCCATAGTCTTTTTGAATACAATGGTAGCAGTCCCCTCTTTAGGAAAGTTTTTAAGCCCCTCTGCGTTCTCAAAATAGAGGGATGGGTAATGGTAATCGCTTTTAGGCATTGCCATTTCTGGCATTGACATTGGCTTTACCTCCTCACCTAGATCAGTAAATCCAGATGGGAGGTCATATTTCTCTTTAGCGTATGGCATAGTGTAAGATTATTGCTATTGTTATTACTAGTAGCGAAGGAATTGTCAAGTCTGCAATTAATGCTTTTTGCGTCCAGTATTTCGGATTCAATCCACCCAACACACTCATATCTTTCCGTAGTTTACTTGGAGATGCGTCAATGTTCCGATACTCGGCTTGAGCAATCTCCCTGCCAGCAAAGAAGAATATCCCTCCAATAGCTCCGATAAATGGGTCTTTTGTCAGAGCATATCCGATTCCTTGGAGTCCAAGGCAGATTAAGATATGAGAAATGTTAAGGTAGTTTTTCAAAACTATTTAGTAAAATAGAATCCGCTAATGCAACCGTTTTTGGCACTAATAGTTCCACTATTAAGTTGAACATTAAATGACATATTATTTGTTGCATCATATTTAACCCATGCTTTACTCAAGGCTGGAGGATAATCTGTTGGGCCTGTTGCAATAAACCCATTACAACTGCTAATATATTCTCCAGAATCAACATCTGGGCCAAAATAGGGATTTGGCATATCTGATGATCTTAATATTTCTAATGCGTTATTTAAAACACCAGCGACATCATATTCTAAACGGAACTCATAAAATACAATATATCCAATTCTTTGCCATTTATAATTCAATGCTGCCGGAGATGTTGGGGCTGTTCCTCCCCATGTAATCGCTGATCCTGATACTGTTCCCCATCCAGACGTGCCATCTTGTCCTGCATACATTCTTGTGAGGCTTGCGTCATCATACGAGGTTTTTCCATTAATAAAATATCCCCGTGTAGTATTTGAATCAATGATAAGTTCATCTATTGTTTTAAATGAAGCTCCACTTGCATTTACATATCCACCAGAAATTGTAAGGCCATTAAACTGAACGAGTCCACCTTCAAATCCAGTTGCTCTTAAACCAATTTCAGCAATATTTTCGTTTTGCGCTGTTCTAAAAAATAATGATTCAAAGGTAAAAACCGATGTTTGATATGTAGTGTATACTTTTGCTTTTCCAAGATATTGACCTTGAAATCCTCCATTGTATGATCCTTGCGTTTGATCAAGCCAGATTGGTGCTAATGAAAATCTTGGCATAGTAAAATCAATGGTCTGTTCACTATGCAATTTTCCATTAACAATAGCTAACAAATCATTGTCTTGTGATACAAGACCAATTCCTCCATGACTTTCTACTTGCAAGTTAATGAATGTGTTATCTGAACCACCATTAGATGCACTTGCATCCGTATACACTTCAACTGCTGCGTTGCCAAATTCAACATTTGAAACAGTAGTTGAAGCGGCGGTGTCAAGTGTTGCGGTTGTTCCACTTGTTGCTGTTATTTTTGCTCGCAATAATCTTCCATTTTGCCCTGCTCCTTTAACGTAGATAAAAGAACCTATGTCTGTTGATGCAAAACAACTTGCATCAGCGGTAAGTGTTGTTGATGCACTATTAATGCTTACAAGAGGTTGATCAAAGTATAATTGTTTTGCTGCTGCATCAGTAAAACTAAAATCAACAGTAACTTGTATGGTGCTTGTAAATGCAGTTACAAGCATTTTACGTCTAGCAAAATTTGGAGAACCGCCCCATATTGAAATGTAATGACCTACATCAGAAGCTGAAAAAATTGCAGCAGATGAAGTAACAGTTGTTCCTGATTGTGTTGCTGTTATTCCAGTTGTGTTTTTATACAACCAACTTTTCCCTGCAGTAAATATCGTTAAATCTTCAAATCTACAGTTTTGTGGAGTTGCAAGACTCAAAAAAGTATTATTCCAACCTCCAACTGTAATGTTTGAGATTCTGGATTGAGCTATTCGTGATGCTCTAATTCCAATAGGTTGATAAGTTGAACTTGCTCCTGTATCAAAACGAAATCCAGAAATAGATATTCCTGCTTGTGATGCTGGGGCTGCAATATCTCCTAAATTAAATACAGGATCAGCATTATGACCATTGTAATTACAAATAATTGTTGCTACTTCAAATGTGCCATTTCCACCAATTACTTCTCCACGCTGATTTGTTGATGCTAAAGTAAAATTAAGAGAAGCACTGATCAGGTACTTTCCTGATGGAAAAACTAATGTTGTTGGATAAGATGCACGTTTTGCGTTAAAGGCATTAATTGCATTTTGAATAAACGTAGTAGAATCAACTACTCCAGTAGGATCAGCACCAAAATCCAATACATTGATCGCATCAGCGAAACGATTTGCCAGCGAACGAGCAGTGCTGCTGCCTGCGGCAAGAGCGGTGGAACTTGATGCGTTGCCAGAGAATGCTCCTCCTCCAGTCACATTGCCTACAAAGCTATTTGCCGTGACTACGCCAGCGTTGCTCACAGTCATTTGGTCACCGCCACCTACCCCGATGATTGCTTCCGTGTTTGTTGCTTTAATGTTTGCGCTCATAATTTAGTGTTTATTTAATTAACTTATGCTAAAAGCGTAACCCGCCATGTTCTACTTGTGCTTTGTCTGTCTTGAATATAGAAATCGCCATTATTCATAACCCCAATAGTTACAAGAAGGTCTGCACCAGTTGTTCCTGTTAATGCTGAAGGTGTAGCTGTTGTTGTTAATGTTGGGAATGAAGTCCCATACCAATCATTAAAACTTGTGCTTTGTTTAGTTAACATAAAACCCTTCGTTCCCCCAGCATCGCCAGCAAGAATAAAATTTAACCTTCCCTGCTCAGGATCAGACGCACCAGTTCTAATTTTTCCTACGGTATCTTTATTCAAACGAATAAGCCATGATCTGTTGTCAACTGCTACCGCCCTCTCTTTTATCGCAGCCGTTGCCGAGTATCCAAGCAAAACTCTTGAAGCTCCTTGATCAACTAATGCAATATCACCACTTAACGCAGATAATTGATTTCCTATGCAAGTGCTATTGTATACGGCTCTATTTGAATCTGCGCTATAAAAAACTAAAGTTGTAATTCCAGCATCAGGAGTAGCTTGAACAATATTGTCATTTAAAAATAAATTACTTACTTCACCGGGCGATACGATATTGACAACAGATCGTTTTAATCCTGCAATAATGTTGTTATGCACCATAACTGGAAGTGTAAAATTCCAATTGTTTAATGCGTCATCACTAATGCCAAAATTAATAAAATCAAACAACCTAGATTCACTAACAACGCCAGTAGGAATAACAATATTTTTATTAGGATAATTTACTGAATCATATGTACAGTCTGAAACTGTCATTAAAGTGCCGTGACTGCAAGCAACCCCTGTAATCATCAAACCAGAAAAAGTAATATTACGAATAAAGGTATTTTTACCTCTAACTCTTATGCCATTCGCTACATCACTAATGTATCCGTTAATAAATTGTACATTTTCGCTAGGGCCGTGCATCCCTAAACCTCTGTTTTCATTAACCGCCCCATCAGGGTAGTATACTCCCCCTCCACGAATTACAAAACCGTCAACGACAGCATCCCGATTAGGGCCGTGTACCCCTGTGTTGGAGGAATCATACGCTGCACGAAGTCTGTACGAAGTTAAGTCCGTAATGTGTGTACCAAGACTTGTTCTGTCAACAATCCCGTATCCAGTATTTGTATCTTGTGTTTTTGCACATTGAATTTTTTGATAACTAGTGTTTACACAAAGTCTATTAGTAAAACCATAGTTGTTAATGCCACTAACTTTACAATTACGAATTATGGCGTTGTAAGTTTTATCAAACAATACTCCTCCCGTGTCTCCATTAGGAGTAGGATTTACTTCTGGAATTTCAAATTCTAGATTTTCAATAGCAAATTTATTTGGTTGCCATGCGCCTATATTTAAAGTGTCCGTAGTTAGATAAGTGTCTCTTGTGCTATCTTCAATAGTTATGGTATTTAGAACACTATCAACTTCAGTAATTAAATGAATTTCTCCTTTACAGGCAGAGCCTCTATTGTCATAAGGCCACAACACATTGCTAGTAATACGGATAATCATTCCTTCTGATAGTGAAGTAACACTATTCAAATAAATTTTTCTTTGGTTTGGTATGATGTTTTGAGTAATAGTCCTGCCCGATATTTGGTCAGTTAAATCTAAAAATTCAAACTGTCTTGCGTTTGCCTGTGCTGCCGCAAGTGTGCTTTTAAACACGGCTCGATTAGCGGGATCGCTAAACATATCAACATAATAAGGTGCGTTGATTGTTATTTTTGTCATTAAATATGTTTTTCCGCCCGGAATATACAGTCGTTTTTTATTTGTAGAACAATATTCAATAGCAGATTTAATTTTATCAGTATCATCTGCGTTCCCATCCCCAACCACACCAAAGTCCAAAATATTCACTACATCAGCAAAACGATTTGCCAATGAACGAGCAGTCGTGCCTGTGCCTGTAGATTTAACAAGACCATTGATATTCCCGCTTGCATCTACACTAATCACATCCTGCGTAGTTGCTCCAGAATTGCCCCGTGCCAGCTTAATCGTGCCGTCTGGTGACGCTGGCACTGCCAGCGTGAAGTTCTGCGTTGCTGTGTTAGATTGTCCGATCTGGACTGCGTTTGCTTTGATTAGACTCATACGATTGTGTAGGTGCTACCTGCTGGAACTGTCAATACAACTCCGGGGTTTACTGTGATTGGCCCTGCGGACATGGCGTTTTTGCCAGATGTGATTGTGTAATTGTCCGTCATTACAATGTCGTTTTCGTAAAACAATTTATTTGCGCCTCCTCCGACTGGCATACCAATCCCAGTCGCTCCAATAGGCCCAGTGGCTCCCGTGGCTCCCGTGGCTCCTGTAGGCCCACCTGAAGGCCCAATGGGGCCAGTAGAACCAATAGGCCCAGTCGCTCCAACAGGCCCAGTAGCACCAATAAACCCTCCAGTATTTCCAACGCGAATGATGTAACAAAGCAATCCTTCTCCTTCTTCGCGTGGAATTCCAGCAATCGTTGCTGGTGAAGTTACGGGGTCACACGGAATATCCCAAACAACACGTCCGTTTAAAATTGTTTTATTAATTATACCATATAAAGCAAAAACAAGATTCCCAATCAACGAAGGTGCAGACTCTGGTGAAACAGAAGGATATGGAACATCTGGGCAACAAGTAGATGTAGATGTGTTAGAGCAAGACATGAGTTATTGTTTTTTGAAATTAAATGTAATTATTATTTAATGCAAGCATTATTTTTAAAATTATACTATTGTCCATACACTGCCAGATGGAACTGTTACTATAACTCCACTAGCAACTGAAACTGGGCCAAATGTTCCTGCATTTTTAGATGCTGGTACGCTGTAAGATGTGTTTACTGTTAGATCGTTAAGGAAAAAGATAGCGTCTGTTCCTGCTCCAGTTGCACCCCCCGGAGATCCACTTGCTCCCGTGGCTCCGTCCAAACCAATAACACCCGTTGCTCCTGTGGCTCCGTCTAGACCAGCAACTCCTGTGGCTCCCGTGGCTCCGTCCAAACCAGCAATTCCAGTGGATCCTGTGGCTCCGTCTAGCCCAATAACACCTGTCGCGCCAGTTGCACCATCCAAACCAATAACGCCAGTGGATCCAGTTGCGCCTGCCACATTTGCTAAACTAATATACCATTGACTATATGTGCCTGAACCTGAAACTATTTTTGTTATTTGAATTTGCGTAACTGTAGGTGATACAAATGTTACATACCCTTCCATTACTTGTGTTAGTATTCTAACTACTTGGACATACGATCCTATTCCATACACTGGGTTGAAAGTTCCTGTATGAGTAAAATTGTATAATCCAAGAACCATTGGCACTGTGGCATTACTTGGCACAACTACATCCACTTTTAAACCCGTGGCTCCTGTACTGCCTTGAGTTCCTGTGCCAGTTGCTCCAGTTGCTCCGTTAACCCCAACAACGCCCGTTGCGCCTGTTGCACCCGTGGCTCCTGTTGGGCCTCCAGATGGCCCAGTGGCTCCTTGAACTCCAGTTGCTCCTAATCCTCCATCTCCAGATAACGCAATTTGCCAGTCTGAAAATGTTCCAGAACCTTGAGTTTTATCGACATTAATAGTTACAAAATTAGAAGCGACATTTATTGCCGTTCCTTCAACCCAGTCGTAAGGATACGCTGAATTTGCAACTGCTCGCAACCTAGATCCATATGTCCACCCAATATCAGCGGAAGCATAGTTAAATGTTCTGATTCCAACTTGAATTGGATGAGATGTAAAACTTTGTCGAGTGATTACTGGAGATGTTCCAGTTGCGCCAGTAGATCCAAATCCTGTAGATCCTGTTGAGCCTTGCACTCCAGTAGAACCTTGGACTCCGCTTGCTCCAGTGGCTCCAGAACCAGTTGCGCCAGTAGAACCCGTCAATCCTTGCGATCCAATACCTGTTGCTCCCATCACACCCGTTGCCCCAGTACCACCCTGTATACCAATACCAGTAGCACCTTGTGGCCCAGTGGCTCCACTAGAACCGATTCCCGTAGCACCTGTAGCACCAGTGGATCCCACATAAGGCCAATTGCAGTCCATTGAATTTAATGGAGCGCAACCGCAATTTGTTGAGCTTTGGGGGCTTGGAATCCAGTTATATTGAGCCATAGAGAAGAATTAAATTAATTACATTAAGGCAACTATATTGTCAACGTGTTTTTCTTTTATTTGAATCTTTGAAAAAATAATGAGGTGCAGGAAATAGCGTTCCATTGACATTTGGAATATAGAAGTCTTTTCTTTCAATCAAACCTAACTTTATTCCTGATGTAATTCTTTCTTTACACGCAGTTTTTTTAATGTTCCAAACTTTGCAAAGTTCATTTTTAGAATACCATCCTTTTGGTGCTGGATCTGTGCATTTATTGCTTGCCTCTAGTAGAATTTTAAGAAAATCGTTAGGAGTCATGGCAATCTCCACATCTGACCTTGTTCGCGTGACGTAATGTGGAGCGAAGACTGATTCAGTTCTTCGCAATATTCACCCCATAAGAATCCATTCGTCCATGCAAGCGTTGCCCTGCGTGTTTTAGCGTATTCCATCGAGGATCTTTTGGTCAGAGAACCAATATTGTATCCAGTTCCACCAACAAGATTGCGTCCAGATTGCATTGCAACTTTGTGGGTATGCCCAAAAACGATCTTCCTCCTAGTCCCATTGCAGAACGCTTCAGCAGTGTCTCTAGCGGCCATTTCGTTGTAAAGAACACCATGCTGGAATCCAATGTCAGCGAGGTTATACATTTGAAACACTCCATCCCACGGAAGCAGTGGTGCGCGGAGTTTCTTGCAGCAGTTTTCAATTGCTTCTACAATCTTGTATGCGGCATGAGCCACAACTGCATTATTGCTAGATTGCAGTCTCCACGCTCGATCTTCATGGTTTCCACATAGAACTACATTAGCCCCTAGCATTTTGAGGTGCATTAGGCCAGTGTCAATGTCTGGAATGAGTGGTTCAGCTTCACTGGATCCTTTTGCTCCAGACATCAGGCTTGTTAAATCTACAAAATCCCCCAAATGAATGGTGGTATGAGGTTTAAAGTCACGTTTAAATTTTAAAACATGATCTAGCGATTCTTTGTCGCAAAATTTAGCATGACTGCAACTAACTGCTAGAACTTTTTTCCACTTATGTGTAATGTTTGCCATAATTATTTTTTATTTATAAATCTACCTCTTTGACCATTTGGTAAAAAATCACTTTTAATTATATTTTCAACACAATCTAATAATTGAAGATTAGAAAAATGAGATAATGCTATTATTTCTTCAATAGTTTTTGCTGAAGATAATGGAATTATATGGTCAATGTGCAATTTTCCATTTGAAAATTTTTCTTTTATTTTTGACTCTTCTTCATTTGTTTTTAAAACAAGATAATTCCATGCCTCATTAATATTGCATCCAAGTAGCTTTTCTGTTGTCCAACATTTCTTTGATGGTAAATTTTTGAAACAATATCTAACTCTATTTTTGACTCTTTCTTTAAGATTAACAATAGCATTTCCTTTTCTATTGTCTCTTTTTCTTTTAGCTGCCAACTCGCGTTCTTTTTTTAATCTTTCAGGAGATACCCATATTTCTTCCCCGTAAATATAATTTAAAAAAACCATTCCGTTTTTATTTACTTGTCCTCTTTTTAAAATTCTTTGTTTATTTTGATTTTTTACTTTTAAATTATTCCTGTATTTTTGTTCAACTTTTCTTTTGTTTTCGTAATATGATTTATTTTTACGGAGTCTTTCCCTTGATTCTATTTTTTGATTTCTTAATTTATTTAAATCTTCTACAGATCCCCAATACTCTCGATCATGTGATTTTCTTAAAAAAAATTTCCCGTCTTCTCTTTGATCTCCACGTTTCCACTTGTGGGTGATATTTGCCATTTATGTATTATCTACTAGTAAGTATGGTATTGTTTTTTGTTCGTATCTAGTCATTTCTGAATAGACAAGATTTATGAACCCATCGTATTGTGGTGGATAGATCGTTTGGCAACCAAGCGACGAGGTCGTATTGTATCCTCCCTTGTGGATGTTAATAGCGATTCCCATATCGTCTCCAATCCCATCCCGTGTGACTGGCAGTTCTTCTTTTGCGTTAGCAGGTCGAAGCGCAGGGTAACCGCCTCCGGGTTTACTAATTCCATGATTCCCCTTACGGAACCTATGAATGCCCGTTTTAAGCACCGCAATACCCTTCCTGTGAACTGACGGATCAGTATTCGCATTGAAAGTAGCATGAACAGAAGGAGATAAAAGTATAATCGCATCATCATAGATACCCCGGTCATTCTTCCCCTTCTCTCCCATTGTATCCATGTAGTATCCACGGATCCCGACGAGTGCAACACGATCAACGATTCCCGATTTTATTACCATCGAGAGTGTCTTCTCCTTCGCTTGCTGCGGTCTGGAGTTTGGAACCATTATTTACTAGAGTCTTTGGCAAGAATAAGCCCAACTCCAGCAGTGATTGCTGCAAAAAGCAATCCAATATCACCAAGCGTTCCGCTGCTCAAAAATTCTTTTCCTGCTTCAGAAACTGCCGCAAGAATAGTAAATACTCCAAGTAGTGTAGTTTTCCAATTTGTTTTCATTTTTTTAGTCCTTTAATTTCTGGCAGTTCATAACAGAACTTGCCGTATTGCGTTTCGACGCACAGGGTTGGCTGCCCAAATCCTGCACACCCAGTTAGGAATGCCATTCCTAGCATTATGAACGATGTAACTATCATTGCTACTGCTATTTGTTTTGGTTTCATTTTAATATCTGTTTAATCATGTAAATGCAAGTTAAAATACCCGCTATAATACTGATAATTCCACCACCAACCCTGATTGAAGTTTCTATTTCTGGTAACATACTTACTATAAATCCTGTGGTCGATATGATCGTACCTAATATTCCGTGAGATGTGGTATTGTCATTCATGCTAGTGGCCTATTATTTTTATATGGGTGTCCTATAGGAAGTTGGGATTCCATTCCCCATTTCCACGCAAGGTAGCCCTCCATTATTTCTT
>BS_KBA_SWE02_21mDRAFT_10000600_pt1 | contig 13614 bp, 8 predicted proteins | sample BalSeasSWE02_21m_FD_9196 | JGI IMG/M metagenome (IMG submission 9196)
CGGAGTTAATAGGTGCTTTTCCTAAAAGGATTAAACCACCCCAGTCACCCGCAGCAGGATTCGTTGCGTTAGAAGTTAAAACAATGGGTTCATTAGGTGTTCCATTAGCAATAATTTTTGCGCCTTGAGAAATAGCAATATATACAGAAGCGCCACTTGCAGAAGCCTTTATGGTCATACCTGCAGGTATTGTTAATGTGGTTCCGTCTAACATAATTAAAGATCCATTAAGAATATACGTATTAATTGGATCTAAAGTTAAGTCTGCATCATAACTTCCAGCTAAGTAAATGGTTTGTCCAGTTGGAGTCCCACCACCTGGATTGACATTATTTGTTACGCTGTTATCACTATTATCATTGATAATAATATCAGCCGTATCATCTGTTGTACAAGAGAAAAGCATTGATACTATTGCTACTCCTAAAATTAAATTATTTTTCATCTTTTTTTATTTAATTAATTTTTGTGTTATTATTATTTGTGGTTAAAATTTATATTTTAATTCAATACCTAAATCCATACCTCGTTTATAGTTTGATATCCCTTTTCCGTTGGCAGAGGTTACTACAACATCACCAAGGGTTGTTTCTCTTACATATCTAACAGTGGGATTTAATAAGTTTTTAGCACTTAAATTGATTTCAAATTGGTTATTAATGTTATTCTTCCATATAAAATCTAGAGTTGATACGCTTTTTTCAATAACGTTTCCTAATTGACCAGAGCCTAAAGCATCCAATCTGTCTGAAAAGTATGAGAATACTAAATTGGCCGTGGGTTGGTAGTTTTTGAAAACAGGAGAGTAATTAATATCTGCATTTAATAAGAGGGGCGAAGCTCCCTGTAATTCTTCTTTACTTCTGTTGAAAGATAAGTTATAGGTACCGTTAATATTAGAGAATAAATCCTGCTCAGTTTTCATATAAGTGGCGTTAAATCCTGCAGATAAAATAGCGTCATCATCAGTATTATGTAAAATGTTTTTTCTCAATTCTACTTCAACACCATAGATGTTCGCTTTATTACCCGTTCTGAAATAACGCTGCGTTCCGGTGGCATCTGCGCCCACTACCAAGTTGATGGGGTTTTTAATTTCTTTAGTAAAAGCAGAAATGGAAATCAATTCACTTTTACTGTAAAACCATTCATATTTTAAATCAACATTCACTATTTTAGAGTATGACTTATCACCTACATTTATGAAATCTGGATTACTAGAACCTAATAAATCCGGGTTACCGCCTATTCTGTTTGAGATACTTTCATAAACAAATGGGGCCACTTCTTTAAATTCAGGAAGCGATACCGTTTGACTTGCTGTAAATCGTAAGTTCTGATCATCATTTAAGGCGTACTTAATGTTTAAACTAGGCAGGTAAAAATTTTCTTTTGCATTGATGGTTGCAATGCCACTGTTCCCCAGGTTAATAACATCATAACTAATTTTCTGATCGACAGATTCTAAGCGGATACCTGGTACAAATAACCATTTTTCTCCGGCTTTAATTTCAGCATCCACATAACCGGCGTAAATATTTAAATCCCCTTTATAGGTGTTTTCAGGTAAACCTGGTCTGTTTGTATTTGATAAACCAGGAATGGTATTGATTACTTTTATTTGATATAAACCATCGGTATCATTTGAATTAATACGTAAGTTCTCAAGAGTGAAATCATTATTAAAATTATTAACATCAGTCACAGGATAGTTGGAATCAACGATGTCATAACCGTAACGGATGTTATTAAAATCTCTTTTTTTACTTTTACCGTCATAGCCAAAATTAAATTTTAAATCTTCAGAAACGTTATAGGCTAAATTTAACCGGCTGTTTATTTCTTTATCGGTAATGTTTTGAAAATAACGTTGGTTGTCAAAATCCACATTACTATAGAAAGTTGGGTTGGTATTAGGGTCGTTATCCAAAGCGTATTGGTAATTTTCTAAACTGATACGCTTTCTGTCTGGTTGTTTTGAATGCACCAAGTTATACCCTACACCCCAGTCTATGTCTAATTTTCCTGATTTATGATTACCTTCTAACTGATTGACCGTCATCTGGGTTTGGTCAAACTGAACGTTCATTTGATAAAAACCTTTATCAGTATCTAATATAGCATCTCTGTTTCTACCAGTCCCATCTATACCAAAGTAACCCACCACATCTGAAGAGTTATTTATAAATAAGGAAGTAAACTTTAAAGAGTTTTCATCATTAATTCTGTAATTAGCACTTCCCATGACGGTTGAAATTGTGGAATATTCAAATTCTTCAGCAGCATCAAAAGCCTTTTTTTCAGTTAAAGTATAATCAATGGCGTTTCCATTTCTATATTCATAGCCATTATTAAAAGACCCCGTTAAAAAGAAACTTAAACGAGAACCATTGTCAAAATTAAATGATTTACCAGCAGAACCGCCGTAACTAACGTTGACTGGTGTTCCGGCATTTACCGGATCAATACCATGCGATAAAATAATGGCAAAAGGGTTGTGCGCATATCTCCCATAGTATCCAAAAAAACCAGTGCCTTCACTTCTTACAAAATTTTTACCAATGGCATTGGTATTAAAACCTGTCCCTGCTTTAAAATCAATAAAACCATTGCCTGTATAGTCTTTAGATGAAATGTTTACGTTACCGGCAGAGAAATCACCATAAAATTTTGATGAATAGGCTTTGGCTACTGAGACGTTTTCAATAACATCTGTGGAAAACAGATTTAAATTGATATTCTTTTTATTAACATCATTGGATGGCAAAGACAAACCGTTCATAGTGGTATTTAAATAGCGATCTCCTAAACCTCTCACATAGACGTTACTGGAACCCTCCTGTTTTGAAATACCCGAGATTTTAGCAATGGCACCAGCAGCATCACCAACACCTTTTCTTGATAATTCATCAGCACCAATACTTTGTTTCATTTCAACAGCTTTCTTTTGGTCTAATAAAAGGGCTGTTTCACTTTCACGTTTTGTAGTTGTAGTAATCACCACTTCATCTAAAGAAGCAGCACTAGCTGCCATAGTAACATTAACCTCAACTTCTTTACCTGCCGTTACCTCAACATTAATTTCTTGAGTTTCATAACCAACAAAACTGAATTGTAAAATATAGGAGCCTGGTTCTAAATTGTTAAAATTATATACACCGTCAATATCAGAGGTTGTCCCTTTGGTCGTGCCTTTAATTAATACGTTTGCAAAGGCCAATGGTTCGTCATTATATTCTTTATCAATTAATTTTCCAACAATAGCACCCGTGTTTTGAGCAAAGGATAATGTTGAAACAAAAAGTATAAATATTAATATGAATTTTTTCATTATTTTGTTATAATTAATCGATGCAAAGAAAGATAGAATCTGTGAACAGGATGTTATCTAAGGATTAAAGAACAGTGATGAAAGCGTTAACTAAACATTACCTTTTTTCACTTAAATTGTAATTTGTAAACAATAAGTTAACATTAGGAATTTTAAATGTTTAAAAGATAAATCACCTGTGTTTAACCTGACAATAATTCACGTAAGGTTTACTAAAACCGGTTTAGTAATAAGACTTATAAAAAAGTAGAAGTAAAGGCTATTAATTATTTAAGGCAACCGCAGTTTTGTCATCTTTTTTGGCAATACTACTTAAAGCAGCAAGCTCATTTAAAGAAATAGTAGTAGGCGCTAAAGAAATGGCTACTTCCGTTGGTTGCATAGCACTAACATGAATCTGTAATTCTTTAGATTCGTAGCCAACAAAATTGCAAACCAAGGTATAATCACCTTCAGCCAGGTTTTCAAGAAGGAATAAACCAGTCATATCTGAATCAGCAGTAATGGCAGTTCCTTTCACAGAGATACTAGCGAACATTAAAGGTTCATTGTTTAATTCTTTATCGGTAACTTTTCCAACGATTAACCCTGTGTTTTGAGCAAAACCTAAGCCTGAGAAAGTAAGTAGTAATAAAGTAATTAAATGTTTCATTTGATTCTTAATAATTATACAGCAAATTAAGGGCTTTACTTTAACCAGGACGTTATGTAATGATTAAACAACTGTCATTAAAATGTTACCTTAATGTTACCAAATTTACATTCTGTTTTATACTTAATTTAAGTATATTGCCTTCACTTAAATGAATATAATGATCTGGGAACAATTATTGTCACTAAAACGCTTCGGTGATACCAATAAAAGGCTAAGAAAAGAACAAGATGAAACACGACTTGGGTTTGAAGTAGATTATGATCGCGTTATTTTTTCATCAGAATTCAGAAGTCTTCAAGATAAAACACAAGTTATACCATTATCACAAACAGATTTTGTGCATACAAGGCTCACACATAGTTTAGAAGTGAGTGTGGTTGGTCGTTCAATTGGAAGAAAAGTAGGTCAGGAATTATTGGAAAAACACCCGCACTTACAAACGGTGCATGGATATCAGGCCAATGATTTTGGAGCTATTGTGGCTGCTGCTGCCTTAGCTCATGATATAGGGAATCCGCCTTTTGGGCATTCTGGAGAAAAGGCTATAGGAGAATATTTTAAAACAGGTGAAGGTGCTCAATTTAAAAGTCAATTAAAAGAGAAGGAGTATCAGGATTTATGTGATTTTGAAGGCAATGCCAATGGCTTTAAAATATTAACAGAAAGCAGAGAAGGCAGAGAAGGCGGATTGCGCTTAAGTTATGCCACTCTTGGAGCCTTTATGAAATATCCAAAGGAATCCTTACCTAAAAAACCAACAAAGCATATTGCTGATAAAAAATACGGCTTTTTTCAAAGTGAGAAGGAAGGATTTACAAATGTTGCTAAAGAATTGGGTTTGATAAAAAGGAGCCCGTCAGATCTTAGTTTTTCAAGGCATCCTCTGGCTTTTTTGGTTGAAGCCGCGGATGATATTTGCTATACTATTATTGATTTTGAAGATGGGATTAATTTAGGACTGATTCAGGAAGAATTTGCCCTTGAATATTTGATTAAATTAGTAAAGGAGACTATTAACACCAAGAAGTACCATCAGCTAAAAAATACCCAAGACAGGATTAGTTATTTGCGAGCCTTAGCTATAAATACGCTCATTAATGAAGTAGTTCATATTTTTATGAATAATGAAGAGGCTATTTTAAAAGGTGACTTTCAAACAGCGTTGTTGGACAAAAGTAAATATGAAGCCCAAATCAACGATATTATCAAAATAAGTGTTGAAAATATTTATCGATCGGATGAGGTGATTGACAAGGAAATTGCGGGTTATGAGATTTTAAAAAATCTTTTAAACGTCTATATCAATGCGGTTAATAATAACTATAATGGAACCCCTTCTAATTATGACAGACTTATTTTAAATAGATTACCAAAAACAATGAAAGTTGATCAGGACAGTTTATACTTACGGTTATTATCAGTCTGTAATTACGTGTCCTTACTTTCTGATAGCAACGCCATCCTTAATTATAAAAAGATAAAAGGAATACATTTTTAAGACATCAATTCTGAAAATAAGATGGCTAAACTTTCCGCATCTAAACCAACAGTTTTTTGAAGGTCATCAACACTGCCGTGTTCAATAAAAATATCAGGAATACCGATTGTTTTTACAGATTTCTTATAATTATTTTTTGATGCAAACTCAAGGATAGCGGTTCCAAATCCTCCAGTTACGGCATTATCTTCAATTGTAATGATGTGATGGTATTCTTTAAAGATTTGATGCAGTAGTTTTTCATCTAAAGGTTTCACAAACCGCATATCATAGTGCGCAATAGCATCCTTATTTTCAATATTGGAAAAGGCTTCTTCAACATTTTTAGAAATCGTCCCAATACTTAAAACAGCCATTTCATTTCCTTTTTTTAGTTGCATCCCTGTACCAATTTCTATTTTTTCAAAAGGCTGCTGCCAATCAATAATACGGCCTCTTCCTCTTGGATATCTAATGGCCAAAGGTTGATTTAAACCTAATTGAGCGGTGTACATGATGTTTCTTAATTCTATTTCATTTCGAGGGGCAAAAATGATAAGATTTGGAATACATCTTAAATACGATAAATCAAATACACCATGATGGGTGGCACCATCTTCCCCAACCAGCCCTGCGCGATCTAAACAAAAAATAACAGGTAATTTTTGAAGGGCCACATCATGAATAATCTGGTCATAGGCCCGTTGTAAAAAGGTGGAATATATATTGCAAAACGGAATGAGACCTTGTGTAGCCATACCCGCAGCCAAAGTAACGGCATGTTGCTCGGCAATACCAACATCAAAGGCACGTTCAGGGATCTCTTCCATCATAAATTTTAAAGAACTTCCCGTTGGCATGGCAGGTGTGATCCCTACAATATTTTTATTTTTTTTGGCAAGCTCAACAAGCGTATGGCCAAATACATCCTGGTATTTTGGAGGTTGTTTGATTTCAGATTTAGAATAAACATCTCCAGTGTGTACATCAAATTTTCCTGGCGCATGATACCTTACCTGGTCTTCTTCTGCTTGCTTTAGTCCTTTGCCTTTGGTTGTAATGACATGTAAAAATTTAGGGCCTTTGATTGTTTTTAAGCGTTCTAATTCTGAAATAACTTTATAAATGTCATGACCGTCAATAGGTCCCGAATAGTCAAAATTTAGAGCTTCAAAAATATTATCTTGTTTTGGCGCGCCTGTTTTAACATTAGTTAAATATTGTTTTAAAGCACCAACACTTGGATCAATGCCAATGGTATTATCGTTTAAAATAACCAATAAATTGGCGTTTGTAACGCCAGCATGATTGAGTCCTTCAAAGGCCATGCCGCTGGCAATTGAGGCATCACCAATAACTGCAATGTGATTTCTTTTGAAATTACCATGTAGTTGTGAAGCAATAGCCATTCCTAAAGCTGCAGAAATAGAGGTGGAGGCGTGTCCAACACCAAAAGTATCGTATTCACTTTCCTCCCGTTTAGGAAATCCGCTTAATCCGCCTATTTGTCTGTTGGTTTCAAAATTATCTCTCCTTCCCGTTAATATTTTATGACCATAGGCCTGATGCCCTACATCCCAAATGAGCAGGTCTTCAGGTGTGTTAAACACATAATGAAGTGCAATAGTTAATTCAACAACTCCCAGGCTGGCACCTAAATGGCCTTCTTTTGCAGCCACAATATTGATGATGAATTCACGTAATTCTTTGGCAAGTTTAGGTAAGTCTTCTTGAGAAAGATGTCTTAAATCTATTGGAGAATTGATACTATTTAAAATTTTACTCATCAGGCTACAAATGTACCACTTGAAATTGTATTTTTGAACACCAAGTAATAATTCGATTATTAATTTTTCAGCTTTCAAATTAGTTTTAATATGATAAATCCATTTGACGATACCTATTTTATGAAAAAAGCCTTGCAGGAAGCTGAGATTGCTTTTGAAAAGGGTGAAATTCCCGTAGGGGCGGTCATTGTCATTGAGAACAGAATTATTGCAAAAGGGCATAACCTCACGGAAACCTTAAATGATGTGACGGCACATGCCGAAATGCAGGCGATAACGGCTGCGGCCAATTTTTTAGGAGGTAAGTATCTTCAAAATTGCACCTTATATGTCACTTTAGAACCCTGTCAAATGTGTGCAGGCGCCTTATACTGGAGTCAAATATCAAATATTGTATATGGTGCCAGGGATTTAGAACGCGGTTGTATAAACTTAAACACCAAACTACATCCTAAAACCATACTTAAAGGAGGAATCATGGAAAATGAAGCCGCAGATTTATTAAAGCGGTTTTTTATACAAAGGAGAAATTTGAATTAAAGATTATCTTAGTAATAATTAGCGCTTCTTATCACCTTCACGCTCACGCATTTTATCTAAATTTTCTTTAGTAAGCATATAATTTTTAATGTCTTTATCTTTCCATCGGTAATAGGAAAATAATGGAAATACAATAAAAAACAGACCAAGTACTCCAAACCCAATAAGTTGTTCTGAATTTTCAAAATCCATAAGATAACCCGTTATAATACTTCCAAGAGATAATACAAGAAAAATGAGGATAATGCCTTTCATATTATTTGGTGAAATTAATTAACTGTCTTCTGTATGCCGTTAATAGTTTTGATTTTGAAATAAAACCAATATACACATCATTTTTTACCACTGGTAAATTCCAGGCACTACTGTCCTGAAATTTTTTCATAATATCAGTCATTTTATCCTTTTCAACATCAATAACCTCTGGTGGTGGTTGCATAATATCATGCGCTATGACCTCTCCATATAAATCTTGATCAAACATGATGGGTCTTAAATCATCTAACAGGATAATACCCACTAATTCTTTTGTTTTATAGTCAATGACGGGAAAAATATTTCTGTTAGATTGAATGACGGCGGTATTCACTATTTCACCTAAATTCATGTTTGATGATATAATGGCAAAATTTGTCTCAATAACTTTGTCAATATCCATGAGTGTTAAAACGGCATGGTCTTTATCATGAGTAATAAGCTCTCCTTTTCTGCCAAGTTCCATGTTATAGACAGAATGTGGGCTAAAGTATTTAGTAAGACTAAATGAAATCGTGGCCGTTAGCATTAACGGAATAAACAGCTCATAACCACTGGTGAGTTCAGCAATTAAGAAAATGGCCGTTAAGGGGGCATGTAAAACACCAGCTAATAAACCCGCCATTCCAACCAGAGTAAAATTACTAACTGATACGGGGTTGTTGAATAAACCACAATTATTAATGATTAGGGCGATGCAATTTCCCATAATGCTTCCCATAAAAAGGGTAGGAGCAAAAATACCTCCAACACCTCCAGCTCCAAAGGTCAAAGAACTCGCAATGATTTTAAAAAACACCAGACCCGCAAGTAATAAAATAATGGTCCAGGTATTTGATAAATCCATTTGAAAAATATTGTTTTCCAGGGCTTTTTCAGGGTTACCTGCAATTAGGTTATTAATAACATCAAATCCTTCACCATAAAGCGGTGGAATAAAATACACTAAAATTCCGAGTCCTAATCCACCTATCAGTAATCGTTTTATTGGAGAACTTATTTTATCAAAAAACTTATTAACTATATCATATACCTGAGTAAAATAAATGGAAGTTATGGCGGCAAAAACGCCAAGAATCATATAGAACGGCGCATCAGAAATTATAAATTTATCTTCAATTCTAAAGGGTAATAAAATATCATCTCCAAAGAAAAAGTAAGAGGTTAAAATAGCTGATAACGATGCTAACAATAATGGTAGCATGGATGCGATGGTTAAATCTAAACTAAACACTTCTATGGCAAAAATAATTGCAGCAATGGGTGCTTTAAATATAGAAGACATGGCACCGGCTGCTGCACAGCCAATTAATAAATTTCGAGTCGTCTGATTCATATGAAACATTCTCGAAATGTTGGAGCCAATAGCGGCCCCAGTTGCAACTGTTGGGCCCTCCAGACCAACGGAACCTCCAAACCCTACTGTAAGGGGTGCCGTTAAAATAGAACCAAACATCTGGTACTGTTTTATAATGCCTTTACGTTTTGAAATAGCAAATAAGGTAGAAGGAATGCCATGGCTTACTTTATTTCTGATAATGTATTTAATAGATAAATAAACAAGACTAAGGCCTAGAATTGGAAATAAAAAGTAAAAGGCATGATGATAATATTTTACAACATTTCCTTCTAATAAATGTTGTATAAAATGCGTTAAGTTTTTTAAAACAACGGCACCCACTCCTGATGTAAAGCCAATAATAATACTTAGCAAATAGACAAATTGCCTATGCGAAATATATTTTGCTCTCCAAATTAAGATGCGTTTTAAAATGGTTTCTTTTGGCATGATTATAAAATTACTAAAAAATCCTGCTCAAGCAGGATTTAGTATTATAGTTTAATATTGAGTTTTAAACTTAATTCTTCAAGTTGTTTGTCATCTATTGGCGCAGGTGCATCAATCATAACATCTCTTCCTGAATTGTTTTTTGGAAGGCGATAAAATCTCTGATAATTTCTTGTCCTGCTAAAATAGCCACTAATCGGTCCAATCCAAAAGCTAAACCGCCATGTGGTGGTGCGCCATATTGAAAGGCATCCATTAAGAAACCAAATTGTGCTTTTGCTTCTTCTGGAGAGAATCCTAAATAGTCAAACATTAACGATTGTGTTTTTTTATCATGAATCCTGATGGAGCCACCGCCAATTTCATTTCCGTTTAATACCAGATCATAGGCATTCGCCTTTACAGCTCCAGGGTTAGTTGCCAGTAATTCTAATTGACCAGGTTTTGGCGATGTGAACGGGTGGTGCATGGCATGATAGCGTTTGGTGTCTTCATCCCATTCCAAAAGGGGGAAATCAATAACCCAAAGCGGGGCAAATTCATGAGGCTTTCTTAGTCCTAATCTGGTTGCAAGTTCCATTCTTAAGGCACTTAATTGGCCTCTTACCTTATCTGTTTCTCCTGANAGNACACAGATTAAATCNCCTGGTTTTGCNCCNGTAATNTCNGCCCATTGCGCCAGATCAGANNCNTCATAAAATTTATCTACGGATGATTTAAAAGTGCCATCCTCATTATAACGGCAGTAAACCATTCCTAACGCCCCAATTTGTGGACGTTTTAACCAATCTATCAATTGGTCAATTTCTTTTCTTGTAAAATTATTTCCACCAGGAACTGCAATCCCAACAACTAATTCCGCAGCATTAAAAACACCGAAATCTTTGTGTTGTGTCACTTTATTTAGTTCTCCAAACTGCATACCAAATCGAATGTCTGGTTTGTCATTTCCATAAAGACGCATGGCGTCATCATAAAGCATTCTAGGGAATTTTTCTATTTCAATACCGTTAATTTCTTTTAGCAAATGACGTGTAAGTCCTTCAAAAGCATTTAAAATATCTTCCTGTTCTACAAAAGCCATTTCACAATCTATTTGTGTAAATTCAGGTTGTCTGTCGGCACGTAAATCTTCATCTCTGAAGCATTTTACAATTTGAAAATATTTATCCATGCCGCCAACCATAAGCAGTTGTTTAAAAGTTTGTGGCGATTGAGGAAGCGCATAAAACTGACCCGCATTCATTCTGCTTGGAACCACAAAATCTCTAGCGCCCTCAGGCGTTGATTTAATTAAATAAGGCGTTTCAACTTCAATAAAACCTTCTTTTGACAAATAGTTTCTAACCGCCTGTGCTACTTTATGTCTAAAAATCAAACTGTTTTTAACCGGATTACGCCGAATATCTAAATAGCGATATTTCATGCGTAATTCTTCACCACCATCGGTATCATCTTCAATTGTAAAGGGCGGTAATAGGGCTTTGTTAAGTACGGTTAATTCTGAAACCAATATTTCAATATCTCCGGTTGAAAGGTTCGGGTTTTTCGAGCTGCGCTCAATAACAGTGCCTTTTACCTGAATCACAAATTCTCTTCCTAAGGTTTTTGCTTCCTGTATCATTTTCTTTGAAGTTCGTTCTTCATCAAAAATAAGTTGGGTAATGCCATAGCGGTCTCGGAGATCTACCCAAATCATAAAACCTTTATCGCGCGACTTTTGTACCCATCCGGCGAGGATAACTTCTTTATTTATATGAGAGGTGTTTAGTTCACCACAATTATGACTTCTGTACATAATATAATAATTAAAAATCTTGTATCTAATCTTAAAATAATAAGAGCTGCTAAATCAGGTGCAAATTTAGGAAGATAACTACTTACATCAGTATCATTTACCTTATAAATTAATTAAAAATATTATTTATATAAAATGAATAAGATAAAGATCAATTCTGATTTTATTTTAAACATTTAACAAAAAAATTGTGGTAATAATAAATAAATCGTATTTTGTCTACATAATTTATTTCTTTTTAATTATTAACTAATCCATTTTATTATGAAAAAAACTTTACGATTTAATATGTTTTTATTTTTGTTGCTATTGTTTCCGGCGGCTATTTTTGCTCAGGCAACCGTATCAGGATCAGTCATAGAAACAAGTACTAAAGAACCGATTCCTGGTGCAAACGTTATTGTTAAAGGTACCTCAGCGGGAACCATTACCGATTTTGATGGTAATTTTAGTTTGAACGTTTCCAGTTTTCCAGTGACTATAGTGGTGTCTTCAATAGGATACAATACCACTGAAATGATAGTGACCTCTGAACAAAGAGTTGTCGTGTCACTTGCAGAAGGGGTTGCCCTAGACGAGGTCGTTCTTATTGGAACACGTAACCCTAACCGGTCTTCCATTGATACGGCTGTACCAGTTGATGTAATTGATGTCACCGAGTTGGTGACTGCGGGACCTCAAGTAAATTTAAATCAAATTTTAAATTATGTGGCGCCTTCATTTACGTCCAATACACAAACCATTTCTGATGGAACGGATCATATTGACCCGGCTTCTTTAAGGGGTTTAGGTCCGGATCAGGTATTGGTTTTAATAAACGGAAAGCGACGACATAACTCTTCTTTAGTAAATGTGAATGGTACTTTTGGTAGAGGAAGTGTGGGAACAGATTTAAATACCATACCAGCGGCTTCAATTGAACGAATTGAGGTTTTACGGGATGGTGCAGCGGCTCAATACGGTTCTGATGCCATAGCCGGTGTTATTAATATTGTACTTAAGAAAAGTTCCAATGAATTAATTGTAAATGTTACCACTGGAGCAAATTTCTCAAAAAATGCCAATGACCAAACGGGTGGTGTTGACGGAGAAACTACCAATGTGAGCGCTAACTACGGCTTAAGCCTTGGAGAAAAGGGTGGTTTTATCAACTTTACCGGTGATTTTGATGTGAGACAAGATTATAGCAGAATGAAAGAATGGGAAGGAACCATTTTTAATCAGTACAATACGGTAGAACGCTATGCCAATGATGATGGCTATGATTTATCATTGTTATTAGATGATGATGTAGCTGATGTGATACAATATGGTAATGAAGCAGGATTAGGATTAAGTCCTACCGCTACAAAAGCGGAGCTGCAGGGAATTTTAAATGCAGATAATACCGCTGCTGAATTGGGTGCTAGAGGTTTAGCAAGAAGTGACTTTAATATGCGCGTGGGTCAATCTGCTTTACGCGGAGGTCGTTTCTTTGCAAATATGGCACTTCCATTAGATGATCAAGGCACAGAATTATATTCATTTGCCGGGATAAGCTCAAGAACGGGTAATTCTGCCGGGTTCTACAGGTTACCTAATCAAAGCAGAACCTATACACCAGCCTACATCAACGGATTTTTACCGGAAATTAATTCTACCATTTCTGATAAATCATTTGCCGTAGGAATAAGAGGTAAGATAGAAGACTGGTCTGTTGATTTTAGTAATACCTATGGTAAAAACTCATTCTTATATACCATAGGGAATACCTATAATGCGTCTATGCAAAAAGCATCTCCCACATTTTTTGATGCGGGTGGATTTGCATTTGCTCAAAACACAACCAATTTAGATATCAGTAAATTTTATGATGATGTGATGTCTGGTTTAAACGTGGCCTTTGGAGCTGAATATCGTGTAGAAAACTATGAAATTGTGGCTGGTGAAGAACCGTCCTATGCGCAATATACTGCAACAGGTGAAGTTATTAAGACGTCTGA
>BS_KBA_SWE02_21mDRAFT_10000601_pt1 | contig 13609 bp, 9 predicted proteins | sample BalSeasSWE02_21m_FD_9196 | JGI IMG/M metagenome (IMG submission 9196)
TATTCTGGCCATGGTCGCAATCCGACCCCCCCATCGGACCAAGGGGATCAATCATATTCGTAAATAAACTCCGACTCTTTTACTCCTACATGCACCCTTGAGACCGACCTGCCATCCATCATTCGTGTGAGCAGTTCAGAACTGATACTCGGAAGGACTGTATTGGTGAGGATTGCATCAATCATGCGACCACCGCTGTCCACGTCTGTACAGCGCGCCGCGATCAGTTTAATAACCTCATCATCGTAGGTAAACGGTATCCCGTGGTGCTGGGTCACCCGTTTTGAAATTTTACGTAGTTGAATCTGTGAAATTGCGGTAATCATCGCATCGTTCAGAGGGAAGAACGGAATCGTGACCAGTCGCCCCAGCAGTGCCGGCGGGAAAACTTTCAACAGCGGCTCTCGTAGCGCCTTGTTAATACCATCAGGGGTCGGCATCAATTCCGGATCCTTACACAAACCCATGATGAGATCGGTACCAGCATTGGTGGTCAAGATAATCAGCGTATTCTTGAAATCAATCACCCGCCCTTCGCCGTCTTCCATCCAGCCCTTGTCAAATACCTGGAAGAAAATTTCGTGTACATCCGGATGCGCCTTCTCCACCTCATCCAGCAGCACTACACTATAGGGTCGCCTGCGAACTGCTTCAGTTAGAACGCCACCTTCACCGTACCCGACATAGCCCGGAGGCGATCCTTTCAGGGTGGAGACGGTATGCGCTTCCTGGTATTCGCTCATATTGATGGTGATAATGTTTTGCTCACCACCGTACAAAACCTCTGCCAGTGCAATCGCCGTCTCGGTCTTGCCAACGCCCGAGGTACCGGCCAGCATGAACACACCTATCGGTTTGCCCGGATTATCCAGGCTAGCGCGGGAGGTCTGGATTCTCTTGGCAATCACTTCCAAAGCGTGATCCTGGCCTACGATCCTCTTCTTGAGGTGCTCGGTCAAATGCAGCACGGTCTCGATCTCGTCTTTCACCATGCGTCCAACAGGAATTCCGGTCCAGTCGCCAACGACCGATGCGACGGCCTGGGCATCCACGGTTGGGAGGATTAGCGGGGTTTCGCCCTGCATTACTTTCAACTCATCCTGCAACACGTAGAGTCGGGCCAGCAGGGCATCCCGCTCCGGCCCGTCAATCATCGCCGGTTTGGCGATTTCCTCGGCGACTTCCTCGACCTGCTTCTCAAGCTTGCTGTCAGTGCCTTCGACAACACCCGTCTCGCCTCTTAGTTTCGCCCGGATATCGAGAATTTCATCGACCAGGACTTTTTCACTATCCCAGCGGGCATGCAAGGCCACATGTCGTTCCCGTTCACCCTTGAGCTTTTCCGTGCAATTCGTCATGCGATCGCCGACATTGATACCTGCGGACTCTTCGTGTTCAATTATTGCAATTTCCCGTTCCAGCGCTTCAATGCGCCGACGACAATCTTCGACTTCCGCAGGCTCGGCATGCTGACTGATCGCAACACGCGCACAGGCAGTATCAATAAGGCTGACCGATTTATCTGGAAGCTGCCGCGCCGGGATGTATCGATGGGAAAGCCTGACCGCCGCCTCCAGCGCCTCATCCAGCAATTGCACCCGATGATGCTTCTCCATGACAGAGGCCATCGAGCGCATCATGAGTATCGCACGCTCCTCGCTGGGCTCCTCGATTTGCACAACCTGGAAGCGACGTGTCAGGGCAGGGTCCTTTTCTATATGTTTCTTGTATTCCGCCCAGGTGGTAGCGGCCACGGTTCTCAAGGTCCCTCTGGCCAGCGCCGGCTTCAGCAGATTTGCCGCATCGCCGGTGCCCGCCGCACCACCTGCGCCGACCAGGGTATGCGCCTCGTCAATAAACATGATGATCGGCTTTTCTGATGCCTGGACCTCCTCGATCACCTGCTTTAGCCGGTTCTCGAATTCGCCCTTCATGCTGGCGCCCGCCTGCAACAACCCGACATCCAACGATCTGAGCGTGACGTTTTGCAGGGCGGGCGGAACGTCACCTTTTGCCAGGCGGTGGGCGAAGCCCTCAACTACTGCCGTCTTGCCAACGCCGGCCTCACCGGTAAGGATCGGATTGTTCTGGCGACGGCGCATAAGTATGTCAATCATCTGGCGAATTTCTTCATCGCGACCAACAATTGGATCTATTTCGCCGTTACGGGCACGCTCGGTCAGATCAACTGTGAACTGCGCCAGCGCCTCTTGCTTGCCCATCTGGGCAGGCGACATTGCGCCGCTGGCGGCTCCAGGGCCAACCCCGCCGCCCACACTGAATCCATCATGGGCATGCATCGAATTCTCTGGTGATCCGCCAACTATTTCGTCAAATTTGTCGGTCAGCGTCTCGATCTTGAGCTTTGCGAATTCCTTTGAAATATTCAGCAAGGCGTTCTTCAGTCCACGTGTCTGCAGAATTCCCACAATAAGGTAACCGGTTCGAACCTGCGCTTCGCCAAACATGAGCGTCGACACCACCCAGCCACGCTCTACAGCTTCCTCAATGTTGGCCGACAAGTCCGAAATGGTAGAAGAACCACGCGGCAAACGCTCAAGGGCATCGGTCAGATCCGCAACCAGTCGTGATGGTTCCACGTCAAACTGCCGCGTAATACGGTGCAGGTCGGAATCCTGCAACTGCAGGATCTGGTGGATCCAGTGAACAAGCTCAACATTGGGGTTGCCCTGCAATTTGCAAAAGACGGTAGCCGCCTCAATCGCTCTGTATCCCACCTGATTCAGTTTTCCAAATAAGGCTGCGCGGCTGATTTCCGCCATGATTTTTCTCCTTAGCTATTCTTTATTGGAGCCGCATTAAACGGCATTCTAGTTCTTGCTTGTCATGTTCAGCGGACTTAATACTACGTCGTCGACAACCGCCCTGTCGGGCTGAGCGCCAATCCAGCTGGTCCACCCCAGCTGTCCGGATTTTCCCAGGGTCACTCTGGGTACGTCTGTTCCCACCACCAGCATGCGCAGGTCCCAGTCCAATTCGTCGCCCACGTAATTTCGAACCGTGGCGCAAAGTATCTCCAGTGACTTGCCACCCGGCAAGAATCTCTTGAAATCAACTCCACTCAGGGGACCACAGCTTATCTCGAATTTGTGCTGCCCACCCCAAACCTTCTGACCCAAAGTGGCCGTCATACCCAGACAACCTGTATCCGGTGACCGGCCCAATAATAGATGAGATTCGAGTGGAAGCTCCATCCACTCGCCGACATATTGCTCCACGTGCATCGGCACACGAAATATTTCTTCCAGCATCGCCTGCAGGCCACCAGCCGGCCGGGTTTGCAGAGACAGCCGTCCGCCCATGTACAGCTTGGCATGGTCTGAAAGGGCATCGCGGTTTCGAAATGCCTCCTGCGCCATACCAAACGTGGAACCCACGTAGGTTGCAAATCGATCCTGCTCTGGCCTGTCCATGCCGACGGTTGGGCGGACATCTGCCCACCCCCTGTAAAACAGGGACATCATCCTGTGATGGAAGATATCTGCGAACGCGCGGAATGTGGCGTCCTTGGATAGTCGCTCCCTATCCCTGGCGTACTCAGTCAAGTGCAGTGGCAAAGGACCGTTGGGCCCGAACATCCCGAAAAAGTAACCGGACAGATAGTCGACCCCGGCCTTGGATCCTGGTTTGAACGTAGCAAGCATCGATGGCGCAAACGCCAACGATGGCTCCTGGCCAAGCCTGATTGGCTCACCTGAGGGGCGCAATGAAGTGCCCAGCCTATTCATACCTGGGTTTGCGGCCTCTACCAGGCGCATGGCCTGGAAGAAGTTGAACTTGTACGGGGCCGCTTCCAGAGCCCGCGCGAGCTCTACAGTCTCGGGCGTCGCCCGATGCGTGCCGGCCATCTGCTTACCTCACCGCGATCAACGGTCCGCAGTACAGTTTCTGTAAAAGAGTTCATGGATACGTAGCGAGCGAAAAACTCCTCAAGTACCGACCCAAGCAAAAATACACCGGTGCCCTCAAAGGCTCCGTCTTCACATTCAATGGCAATCTGCAATCCCCTGCCGAAGGAAATCGGCCCGGTCGTAGGAAGACGCCGGGTAATGGGCTTGGAGGATATGGACTTGATGCCCTCGATTTGGCGTTGGGTCATTGCATCGTTGGCATCAGCATACAGCGTCAGCAACTCGCGCAAGGCCGACGCGCCCTGACCGTCGCGGTCATCCACGAGAGACATATAGTTCAGTGAGAGATGGCTTATCAATCGCCAGGCGGTATCACTCTGGACCAGGGACGGTCGCGGCCGGGTCGGTCCGGCTACACAACGGATCGACAAGACAGGGGCGCCGGACTCCAGTGTGAAATCCGTATTACCTTTACCCACCAGGATCTGCAATGGCAAATCCCGGTTGGTGCATTGGGTATGCATGGCCAGCTGTTTCAGCCCCGACGAGTATGGTGCCTGCTCGGCATCCACCAGCGACAAATATACCTCGCTGCCCACGTAACTGGATCGTGAACTGCCCTGCCGTTGGCGGGACGAGAGCACGTGGGGTTCCCTGGTCTGGATAAAATAGGCCATTCGCTCATGCCGAAGTCCTACATCCCGACTGGAGTAGAACGGACGAAATTCAATTTCCTCATCCGCACTGTTTCCGTAACCGCGCACCTCGGAAACCGAATATACCTCATAGTCCAGTGGACGCGTGCGATCAGGCATGACGTGGAATGAGGGCGAGCCACGGTCGACATGAATACGATCAGCTCTCTTGGAAAACAGATTTATTGCCGGCGTGCAATACAGGGCAAAACTATTCGTATCGACAGCCGATTCCATGCCGCTAACCTGCTTGTCAAGCAGAATAATGATTTCCAGTTCCGTTCCTGAACACCGCCTGACTGATTTTTGCAGTCCGTGCAATTCTACGAACAGGTAGCGTTCTGGAAATACGAAGTATTCATGCAACAGTCGGTAGCCATTAAACGAACGCCGTGTATAGGGTAACAGGGCGGTGTCGTTCGAAAATCCCAGGGAGCGAATATTTGACTTCGGCAGCTTTTCTTGCCAGGGATTCTTGCCGCCCTGGGGGCGAATGACCGCGCCGGTCGCATTGGCAAGCAACTGCTCGTAGATCTTCTTCGGTGCTTCGTCGGCGCCCTTTATGTAAATCGGCAGCCTGTCCAGAGACAGCTCATCAAAGGCAACACCCGCAGTGGTTCTGAGGCGCAGACGGATACCGGCCTTTACGCCCTGCAAATCCGTGACACCAATATTCCCCAGTGCGCTGGCGCCCGAAAAATAGCGTGCCTCTGTTAATTCAATAGGCCACAACGTGAGTTCATGTGCTGTTGTATAGGTGCAGGGTGTTTGCTCACCCTTGGCCAGGCTGCTGTTGGCAGCAGACCCCCTGGGAATCTTGAATCCGCTCGCAAGTCCACCCTCACGCAAGTCCGGACTAAACTGAAGAACCGCCATAGAGGGCGTCGGCGCAAGGTAATGAGGATAGATAAGCTCGAAAAGATGCTGGGTAAAAGTCGGAAACTCAGCATCGACCTTCAGCTGAACCCTGGCGGCCAGGAAGGCAAAAGCCTCAAGCAGGCGCTCCACATAGGGATCGGCGCAGTCGATCCCGTCCATACCCAGGCGACCGGCTACTTTCGGGAATTCCTTGGCGAATTCACCGCCCATTTCCCGAACATGCTGGAGTTCCTGGTTGTAGTACTTGAGCAGACGCGGATCCAAGACGTGCCTCGCTAATTTCCGGACTCGGAGACCGAAACGCTACCGGTATCCAGATCCAGGTCCGTACTGAGGTACAGGGCTATCGGCAAAGGCTGCGCCCACAACTGCCCTTCAATTTTGAAGGTGACCGATTTGATGCTCATTTTCTCCTTGTCAGTCTCAACTTTGACTCTAAGAGACTTTTCAAGGATGCGTGGTTCAAAATTTATGATCGCCTGGCGAATCTCGCGCTCCATTGCCGGAATATTTTTGGCCGAAACAGTAACGCCGGCCAAATCGGAGACACCGTAATTGATTACGGAAGTCTCTACCTGCGGGTATTCCGTCAAGTCATCAGTGGTCGCCAGATTTCCCGAATTCAGCAGCCACGCAAGATCGCGCAGCACACTACGTCTCAACCTGTTGAGAGACAAGACACGCTGAGCGCGTGACTCGACCTTCGATTCCGGTTCATTGTCCGTGAGCCGATCAAGCAAGGATGGTTGCAGGCGTTCTTCTAGACTGAGTTCAGCCACGCCTCACTCCAGCTCAGCTTTCATCAACGGGTTCGGGCGGGAGATCAAACCGAATCTCGCGGACTTCCAGCAACGGATAATCGTTTTGATCGGTTGCAAACAAGCGTTGCCCCAAACCTGTAAACGTATCTTCAGCCTTTTCTTCCCAGTCCGTGCGGCGAGCCAACACCGTGGCCGCATCAGCACTGCGCTGGCTGCCAGGGTAGCGAACCGGAATCAGACCAATCGACTGACCGCCGTTGGCCCAGGAAAAATGACCGGGTATCCAGACCAGGTCCCGCAAATCCTCCGGTGGATCGATATCGATAGCGGCAATCCTGTTCATGGGAATCCAGTAATACTTGCCGTTAACAACCGCTTCAATAAATGGCCCGATTCGGGAATCCGCATCCGCCAGCCATTCAAATGGCTCATCGTTAATGGTTCCAGAAATCGTGGGTGCAGATTCATAAGCCTGATCACGCAGTTCTGAGGCCTGGGCATACCTTCCCTGGGCCGCCATCTTCACGGATTCCAGCGCCAACGCAATCCATTGCTCAGGATCTCCAAACACCAGCGGCGAACGCTCTCCCGCAAAGACCTTCTCGCGAAGCGCTTCGCAGACCAGGGCCTCTCGATAAGTCTGCACCATCGGCAAAGCCGAGGAATCCAACTCCCCGGCAAGATTCAACTGGTTAAGGGCACGCTCCCAGTCTCCCATGACGGAGAGCAACTGAAACAAAAACGTCCTGTTTTCAGCTTTGGACGGATCTTCCCTGACCGCGTTCTTGACCGCAGACAACGCCGACGCGAGATCACCGTCTTTGAGATAGTCCTGTGGCAGCATCTTCAACCTCGCACTCGAAACTTGCCTGCGGCATGCAAAACTTGCTACGCCTAAATTCCAGCGTAGAGCACCCGCGCGATCGACATTTCGGTCGGTCGCGCGGGCTCCCTATGGCAATAGAACTGAATATTCTGGACCAGGCCCTGAAATCAGATCTGAGTGTTTCCTGAAATATTCCACTTGAATGACTTCGCAGCTCCGAGACTACCGTCGGGCTTCTGCTCTTTGTAGTCGTAGTAGATTTCAGCGAAATTCAGCGAGACATTTTCCGTAAGCCTGTCCTCGCCACCGCTACCACCCGTACTCACGCTGGTAACGAGCAGTTTCTTCAGTTTGATAACCATGTACTCCATGGGAGTCTTACCAGCCTTACGGATGGTAAGAGTCGCTTCAGAGAAATGATCGCCATTTGCACAATACAGTGCCAAAACCGGGCTGGAAACATCCACCCATTTCGTAATCGAAATATCCTGAAAGTTGGCCTTGCCGGAGCCACCGCCACCACCGGTGTGAAACGAACCAGAATTACTCAGGCCCCAACTCCAGGCAAGAACATCAATTTCGCCCTTATGTTTCTTGTCCTGAGATTCACCTTGAATCTCACCTTTGATGTCCAAAAACATGTCTAATGCCATTTTCTTCTCCTAAGCTTTATTATCATTTAACTGTCTTCTTCGCTTTCGCAACCCGATCAGGCGGTCTTCTCCGACGGCAGCTTCGATACCAGTCTCAAGGAAACAGTAAGTCCTTCAAGCTGGTAATGCGGCCGCAGGAAGAATTTCGAGGTGTAGTAACCCGGATTCCCCTCAACCTCCTCCACTATAACTTCCGCAGCGGACAGAGGTTTGCGCGATTTCTCGTCTTCACTTGAATGAGCCGGGTCACCATCAACGTACTGCAACACCCAGTCCTGTAACCAGCGCTGCATATCCGACCTTTCCTTAAATGATCCAATCTTGTCTCGCACAATGCACTTCAGATAATGCGCAAAGCGACAGCTGGCGAAAAGATAAGGCAACCTGGCCGCGAGGGCCGCGTTAGCGCTTGCGTCCGGATCATCGTATTCAGCCGGCTTGTGCAAGGACTGTGCGCCAATAAATGCGGCAACGTCCGAATTCTTCCGGTGAATAAGTGGCATCAGACCACTGCCTGCCAGTTCCGCCTCGCGACGGTCGCTGATCGCGATCTCGGTGGGACACTTCATGTCCACACCGCCATCATCAGACGGGAAGGTGTGTACCGGGAGATTCTCGACAGCCCCGCCTGACTCCACGCCTCGTATGCGCGAGCACCAACCAAAAGCCTTGAAAGACTGATTGATGTTGGTCGCCATCGCATAGGCCGAATTGGCCCACACGTATTTGGTTGAATCGGCACCTTCTGTCTCTTCCTCGAAATCAAACTCCTCGACCGGATCGCTCTTTGCACCATAGGGCTGACGAGCCAGGAATCTCGGCATTGCCAATCCCAGATACTTGGCGTCTTCCGAATCTCGCAGTGACCGCCATGCGGCGTACTCCGGAGTCGAGAATATCTTGGCCAGGTCCCTCGGATTTGACAGTTCCTGCCAGGAGTCCATGCCCATGAGCGCTGAATCCGCCCCCGTGATAAACGGAGCATGGGCGGCACCGGCTATCTGCGCCATACCCGCTAGAATTTCCACATCCGGTGGGCTGTGATCAAAATGATAGTCACCTACCAGACAGCCAAACGGCTCGCCACCAAGCTGGCCAAATTCTTCTTCGTAGATCTTCTTGAACAGCGGACTTTGATCCCAGGCGGTTCCCTTATACTTCTTAAGAGTCTTGCCCAGATCTTTTTTCGAAATATTCAGGACCCGAATCTTCAGCTGCTCATCAGTTTCGGAGTTATTCACCAGGTGATGCAGTCCACGCCAGGCACCTTCCAGCTTGCGGAAGTCTTCATGATGCATGATGGCATTGATCTGTGAGGTAAGCTTTGCATCAATCTCGGCAATGATCGCGGTGATCGTCCCCACCACATCGTCACCAAGCAACACCTCACCCTCAAGAACCTGTTCCGCCAGGGTGGACACTGCCGAAGCAACTTCTTCTCGCGCGCGGTCGGACTTCGGCTTGAATTCTTTCTGCAATAGGGCGGCGAAATCGCCTTCCTTGGCCGTTTCTACCTGTGCCGCTGCCTGTTGCGATTCATCTTTTGCTTTTGCCATGGCGTTAACCCTCACTCTCTGAATTATTTCCGCCATCGGCCTTTGGTGCCGATACCAGGGTCTGCAACAAGGTAGGATCAGCGAGAGCCTTGGCGATCAAATCTTCCGCTCCGGCCTTGCCATCCATATAGGTGATCAGGTTCGAGAGCTGGGTCCTGGCCTGCAGCAATTTGCTTAGAGAGCTGACCTTTCTTGCCACCGCCGCGGGCGAAAAATCGTCCATGCTTTCAAAGGTAATATCTACGCTGAGGTTCCCCTCACCGGTCAGGGTGTTCGGAACGGCGAACGCGACTCTTGGTTTCTGAGCTTTCAGTCTGTTGTCAAAATTATCGACATCAATCTCCAGCATCTTGCGATCACCCACCTGGGGCAGCGCCTCTGCAGGTTTCCCCGAAAGATCCGCCATCACGCCCATAACGAATGGAATCTGTACCTTTTTCTCCGCACCGTATACTTCAACGTCGTACTCGATTTGCACTCTGGGTGCTCGATTACGGGCGATAAATTTTTGACTGCTTTTCTTAGCCACGAAAACTCCCCTTTTGATGATGTTCGCGCCAGCGCATGGTTACCAGAAACTGGTCGCGCTTCAGCGATGCGTGTGTACGACTACTCCAAATCCCTTATCTAGTTCCCGACATCCATGACCGTTATCTAGTACCCTTCTTCATGCTTTATTCCGCCTATGGCCTCTGCCTGGGCCACGGCATCCGGCGTCAACTCACGCATGATCTCCAAAAAGTCCATGGGAATCAGTCGCTTGACACGCTGCAAGAGCATGGGTACCGGACTGGATGGTTCATTGCGTTCAAAATATGAACAAATCTTTTCAATCATGCGAATTGCATCTTCACGACTGCGAACTTCGCCCGAAATAGCCGCCGCACCCGGTTCCCCGCCTCCGGCCGCCCCTTCTCCTTCGGGCATTTCCACGCCAACCCCACGTGCCAGGAGGTTTTCAGCGTAGACGATCTTCAGCATCTTTAGTTCGGACAGAAGCCCCGCCAGGTCTGGAGAGCTCGCTCCCCCGACATTTTCTATAAATATCGCGTCTATTCGCCTTGCGCTCTCCATGGCGCTGTCGATTCCTTGTGCGTCCTCCTGGATTACATCCAGGTCAACGTCCATGAACGCGGCATGAATCAAAGCGGCATCCGGAACATTTTCCTGATCTGGTAAAGCGTGCAGCTCTCCCTTGGCCACGCGCACGTCCCGCAAACTGAAGCGCCCGACCGCCCTGGAACTGACCAGTGGCATCACCAGGATATCGCCAAGCAAGCCTGCCTTGTCTGACAAGGGCAGCACACTGTTCACGCGAAAGGTCGGATCGTTATCGTCCTCGGCATCCAGAACAGGATGCACGGTATCCCAATACTGCTCCAGCAGACCCCGAATCAGGGCCAGCCCATCAGCAAGTCCCGGTACACCCTTTCGATTCACCGCCGCTCGGGTCAGGTACACCGCTATACGCAAATCCTTTGTGCGTCCCAGCAATTCCTGGGCTTCTTCAAATACCTCAGACCACTCGGGTGGTTCCGCGGCGACCACGTCGTCTCCCATAACCTGTTCGGCCTTGCCCTGGGCAGCGCGCTCAAGGGCACCGAATTCGGGCTCATACTCAAGATCATCTCCTGACGGAGACTCATCGGAGATGGGGGACAACAACTGATCTACATCTAGGACGGACAAGTTCGGAATACCTGTTTTGTTATAGTAATTCTAAGAATGGAGAACCTTCTCCTAATCGCCGCCTCAAGTCAACGGGAAAATCAGCATGGGCCAAATTCGTGAATTGGTCAAGATCACAGGCGCAGCCTCAAACAGGCGTCGGAAATTCCAGTTCAATTACACCTCAATAATCTATGCGCGCAATTTCAAAATACCCGGATCAGCAAAGAAATCCTTTATTCGAATATGCTAATTAAACTTAAGCTGGCGACAATCGGCAGCCGCCCCATGCGTTTATTTTCGATTTGCGCTTCTTGCTGATTTTCCGAAGGTCAAATGCGGCGGTGCAATAGAGTATTCGGCCTTTACGCGAACGGGCTGCCGGCTTTCTGGCTAGCCTGGGGAACACGCTAGTCCTCCAGCGCTTCGTTTGCGCCAAGGTGATGAAAGTATCATCTCAATTTCAATCACCCTGACTCCTTTGGACTTGACGGCCAGCCTCTGGATGCTCCATCTCAACTCCACAGACGATCGCCCCCATCCACGCCCGTGTCAAAGTTGACCAGTCGACTCCGGCGGCAAGGTTGCCAGGGTCTGTAGGGGACCGAAGGTGCTCAACACCCCTTCCAGTATCGTTTATGACGCCGACACATACGTTCTGTAGATCAACAGCCTCGGCCGAGAGCATCCGAAAATCCAACCAGGTTGGGGCGTATTAAGCTTGTAGTGGCCACTCAGGTTGGCGATATAGAGTAGGGACCCCTGACAATCGAAGGCGATAGCGCCCTATGCCGAGTTTGTCCATGCCTCACTCAGTCTGCCGTCACCAGCCTGGATGTAAGGCACCCAGCCCAGGCCCATGCGACTGACATGGATATCGCTGGCGCCGGGCCGAATCTCCTGGGTCCTAAGCTCCTCAAATTGAGCGTCGTAGGCATCTTCAAGTTTCTCTACCTCGGCATCGAACTGGGCTTCCAGGGTACGGGTCTTTTCCTCCACCGCGGCCAACTTCTCCCTGGCACGGTCTACATCCTGGGATTGCTCCCGGGCTCGACCCGCCTTGCTCATAGCCGTACCCATGCTTCTTGCCGATGTCGCCGACACCGCTTTGCGGCCCAAAAAAGCGCCCAGGATTGCGGTGCCAAAGGAAATGGCAGTATCCAGCTTGTGGGTCTGGGCCTGCTGTGCCTCGCGTCCAATCGCCTGCTCTGCTCGCAGGCGCTGATCATGCAGGCTTTGAAATTTGGCTTCGTATTTCTTTTTCAGCTTGGCCACGTTCTGGTCGCGTCGCTCATTACCCTGTTGCTGCAGGCGGGCGCGAAAATCCCCCTCGCTCTCGCCAGGCTGAGAACTGAGCTTCAAGACCGGGCTGGTGAAAATTACCAGCGGTCTCTCATTGCGTAGCCAGCGGGCCAGGTCCTTCTCCCAGCCCTTGAAGTTGGTGGGGGTCAACAGAGCGGCTGGGCAATCACTGAAGCCGATGCCATCACGAGGCTCTGCATCAAGCGAACTCACCGGCACAGCGGGGCTGTCGGCACTGTCCCAATCCGGTGTATCACCCAGCAACTCCGCCGCCAGGAAATACTCCCTCTCCACGTCGTTCTGTAGTTTCGCGTTGCTGAAACGGACCTCGACCGCGGCCAACAGTCTGGGCCAGTACACCAGGGTCTCACCGTGGGCCGGTAGCTTCACAGGTGGCAAAAAATACTGATCCAGGCCGGGTGGCACAACAAGACGTGATACTTCCGGCACGACCCCGGGCTGGTTGGCAGCCGGCGTCCGCCCTGGTTCGGCTGCCGAGGAAATAGCCGTAAGGCGTTCCGCGTTCAGCGTTCGAATCTGGTCACGGCTTAAGGGGCCGGCCAGGTAAGACATTACCCAACGGGTCTGGAATATCGTTGGCATCTTGTCATGCACGTTGTGCAGCAAGAAGCGGCGCTTGCCCAGGCCGGAAAGTATGCGCTGAAGCGCTGCCGGCTCAATCGAGGTTCCGGACTCGGCTCCCTGCAAGCCATCCAGCAAACGTTGCTGGTCGCGCTCGGTTTGCAGGCGTCCGATGAACCAGGTACCGGCGTTCGACAAACCCTTGTAGTCCAGATCCACCGGGTTCTGGGTGGCCAGCGCGAGGCCCACGCCAAAGGCCCGGGCCTGCTTCAGAAGCGTGAGCAAGGGTTGCTTGGAGGGCGGATTGGCCACCGGCGGCATGAAACCAAAAATTTCATCCATGTACAGCAGTGCTCTCAAGGATGAGGTACCCGTCTGCCTGCGCATCCAGGCAATCAGTTCATTGAGCAGCACCGTGACAAAAAACATACGCTCGGGATCGGACAGGTGGGATATGGACAGCACCGATACCCGCGGTTTGCCGGCAGGCGTATATAACAGCCGCTGGATATCAAGCGGCTCCCCTTCCATCCAGGCACTGAACCCGGGAGACGCCAGCAGGTTGTTCAGACGCATCGCCAGACCAAAGCGATCCTTTGACGGAAAGAAAGCATCAAGTGTCATGACGCCTATCTTGTCGAAACCCGGCTGCTGAACCTGGGCAATCAAACCCGGAAGGTCCAGGCTGGCACCAGTCTTCCAGGTTTGATCCAGGATATTTGCCACCAGGATATGTTCGCGACTGGTGACCGGATCCACGTCCAACCCTGCCAGCGCCAGGATCCCTGTGCCGGTTGATTGCACCCGCTCCCGGT
>BS_KBA_SWE02_21mDRAFT_10000602_pt1 | contig 13587 bp, 9 predicted proteins | sample BalSeasSWE02_21m_FD_9196 | JGI IMG/M metagenome (IMG submission 9196)
CCAAAAATAAATTTAACGCTTACAATCTGGTCACCACTGGCATATGAATGTAATCCAGCCAGGTAAAAATTAACACCAAAGTAAGTCATCATGATACTTGCAAAGGCAGCCACAGCCATCAAATTGAATAACCATTTCCCTCTAAGTCCCGGAATTAAACGCATATGTAATACAAAGGCATAAATAATAATACTAATAAGTGCCCAGGTTTCTTTTGGGTCCCAACCCCAGTAACGGCCCCAGCTTTCATTAGCCCACATACCTCCTAAAAAGTTTCCAATGGTTAACATCACCAAACCTACTGTCAAGGACATTTCATTTATTATGGTTATCTCATTAATATTAACCAACATCTTATCTTTATTCTCTTTGTTTGTAAAGATCATTAAAAACAAGGCCACCAAACCTAGAATCATACCTAAAGTAAACGGTCCGTAACTGGCCACAATAACCGCTACATGTATCATCAACCAGTAACTGTTTAAAACGGGCTGTAAATTCGCAATGGCAGGATCCATCCAGTTCCAATGGGCTACCATTAAAATCATAGAAGTTACAAAAGCCGTTGATGCTATGGTAAGATCACTTTTTCTGCCAAAAGCCAAGCCAAAAAACATAGTTGCCCAGGCCACATAAATCATAGATTCATAAGCATCACTCCAAGGGGCATGTCCGGAAATATACCAGCGTGTTATTAAACCTGCCGTATGTAATAGGAATAACAAAAGAATGATAATTTTAAATAGATTCACTGATATTTGTATTCCCTTACTTTTACTTTTAAATATTTGTATAATAAGGATCACAAACAATAAAGAACCGGCATACATATACCAGCTAAACAGCTTTTTAAATATGTCGTATTTATTATATAGGACTTCGGTATTCACTTTCTTATCACTTATCATAACAGCTGCTCCATACTGTTTTTGAGTCTTCTTAAAGGCTTCTAACAATTTATCTGCTTCAGCAAAATTTTGTGATTTTTTCGCTTCATTCAAACTATACAAATAAGCACGAAATCCGTTATTTATAAAATTACCATACAGAGAATCCTGTATGTTAAAGTTTTTTGTTCTGTATTCCACAGACGAAATCCACTTATTATTTGCATCATTAGGTACAGGAAAAATTCTCAGCGATTTTCCTTCAACCGTGTTATACATTAAATTGACACGCTGATCGGCCTCTTTAAATTCTTTTTGAAAAGCGTTTGGGACCTGGGCTTTATAGGCCTCATCTAAATAAGGAGCCAATTTATATTCCCCTTTTTCACTGAAGAAATCAGCCAAAGTGGCAAACTTTTCTTCCTTATCTAACCCAATGAGGGTGCGTATGGAATCTGCCTTTTTAAGTTTTAAATAAATAACGGGAATGTTATACCAAAGCATCGGACTTTCCTGCATAGAAAGAAATACCTGGTCTGCATCAAATTCTTCATACACATCATTTTTACTTAATTTTCTAAGCATTTCGGAAGCATAGGTATTAACTGGCATCATTCTGCCACTAAGGTCCTGAATCACCAGACGTCCAAATTTTGCAGCATGCTCTTTTGAAGTGATATTCGCTCTTAATACCGAGTCCATTTCAACTTTTGTTGGCTTGGAGTGGTTGTGTCCATCGTCTTCAGAATGCACCTGAGCAAAGGCATTTAAACCAAATCCAATCAATAAAACAGCTAATAGTTTTGCTTTTTTTGCTTTAATAGCATTCAATTGATTTTCCAAAAACTTAAATCTTGTAGCTTTACTAAACATAATGGCCATTAAACCAAAGAAAAGCATAAAATACCCAAAATAAGTAACCCAGGTTCCCCAGAAATCATGGTTAACAGAAAGCACTGTTCCTTTTTCATCCGGGTCAAAACTTGATTGAAAAAAACGATAGCCTTTATGTTCAAGAATATTATTCATGAATATCTTATAATCAAAATCACCGGATTCTTTATCTATAACCGTTACTTGACTGGAATATGACGAATACCCACGTTCAGTTCCGGGATAACGTTCGGCCTCAAAATCATTTAACTTAATGGCAAAGGGCAATTCAAGCACTTTGGCTCCAAATTGCAGATAAATATCTAGTCCCCCTATTTGTACTTTTTTAAAGCCGCCATTTAAGCCTTTACCGCCAAGAACACCAACCGTTTTAGTTTCTCCGTTCGTTTCTATTTTAAATAATAACCCATCTTCATCAACCGTATTTACTAATTTAGATTTTTCAACAATATCAATATGACCTTTAATAACAGGTTTTGGCAGAACCATTTGAAAACTTCCAAAAACGTACCTAGATCTTAAATGTAAGGGCTGGATACTATCTTTAACCAATGGTCCCTGCGCCCTGGTTGCCATGGTCATATATTCCCCTTCAAAAGGTGATTCAATAAAAATGCCATCCTCATTATTAGTAATATTTATGGCTCCTTTGGTAGGTGAGTTAAGACTGAATAACACATTATGAATAACCATAACCTGTCCTTCCTTTAAAAAATGATTATGAGCACCTCCATCACCGGCCTCAACAATTTTTAAATAATTGTCTCCATTTTCGTCAGGGATAATATCTTCTTCAGCACCTTCAATAAATTTTAATAATTCAATATTTACCGGTTGTTGATCATATGTCACATTGATGGAAAGCTTGTTTTTTAACCTTGGTGAAAAATCAACCTCTCTTTCAATAGGCAATCTTTGCGCAACACCATCAATTTTATAGTTGCCATCTATAAAAGCGGTAACATAAGTTTTTTGAGATAAGAATTTATTTTCAGTCGCCCCTTCACGAATAGACATAACACCTTCAAAGCTGGCATATCGTGTTATACCGGCTCCTAAAAGGATAAAAACAAAAGATAAATGAAGAATGAAAGTGGCCCATTTTTCTTTTTTATATAGTTTATATCTAAAAATATTGCCTGCAAAATTTATTATGAAAAACACAAATATGGCCTCAAACCACCACGCATTATAAATTAATGTTCTGGTATACGGCGTTGGTGAGGTCTTCTGTCCGGCATCTAAAAAGGTTCCCGCAATCATGGCTCCGGCAAATACAAGAAATAAAACAGCAGTAAAACGCGTTGAAAAAAGAATGTTGGTTATTTTTTTTAACATAGCAATTAGGTCTTTAATATTGAGCAAATTTAAGGCATTTTGTTTAGTTAGAAATGATAATAATCATATAAAAAGATGTTAAAAGATTAGGATTTATTATTTCAACTATTTCTGGATTCAAAGATGTGCAGATAAAAAAATGTGCTCATTTTTCTTGCTCTGCTCTTGGCAATTTCAGCATAATCACCGGCAAATAAATCATCTATCGTTTGAAACCACAGTTGAAGCCATGTTCCAAAATGCATTTGGCTTATAGTGTGATTAAATTTTTCATCCACATTCACATGAGCTTTTAATGGGTTTCCTGAATATTTTGTCTTGAGAAATAAATTAGACTCCCAAAAAGTGGTCAATCGTTCCAAATGTTCCTCCCAATCTTGAATGGTTTCATTAAAAAAAGGACCTAATAAGGCATCCTTTCTGACTTTTTCATAGAATGTGGAGACTAATAAAAACACATCAGCTTTCGTTTTAATATCTTTTTTCTCCATAGTCAACAAAGATACAGGAATAGACTTTTATATAACGCTTTACTTACTTATTTTAGCACTATGATTTCAGTAGTTATTCTTGGCGCTGGTAATGTAGCCACACATCTATTTCATGCTTTTTATAAAGCTGAAAACATAGTTGTAAATCAATGGTTTAACAGAAATTTAAAATCTATTGATTTCTACAAAAATATGGTGGAGGTAACCAATGATCTATCTTCCCTTCAACCAGCAGATGTTTATATTCTTGCTGTGAGTGATGATGCCATTTCAAAACTATCCGCTCATTTACCGTTTGAAAACCAATTGGTTGTGCATACTTCTGGCAGTATTGGATTGCATGATTTAGATAAAAAAAATCGTCGCGGGGTTTTCTATCCATTACAAACTTTTAGTAAGGAAGCAACGGTTGACTTTAAAAACGTTCCGATTTGTATTGAAACAGCAGATAAGGCTGATTTTAAAACCCTAAGACAACTCGCTGAAGGCCTAAAAAGTAAGAGTTTTAAAGTCAATAGTGAACAGAGAAGTTCCTTGCATTTAGCGGCTGTTTTTGTAAATAATTTTACCAATCAGTTGTACCGAATTGCGCATGAAATTACAGAATCTACAGGTACAGAGTTTGATATTTTAAAACCGCTAATTCTAGAAACAGCCCATAAAATTCAAAACTTATCACCTTATCTGGCACAAACAGGTCCGGCAAAGCGAAATGATAAAAAAACTATTAAAAAGCATTTAAAAAAATTGGAGAATTCTCCTCATAAAGCAATTTATGAGATATTAACCGCATCAATTCAAAAAACACATGGAAGAAAAAAGTTATAAAGAATACTTAAAGCATATTACCACTTTTATTTTTGATATAGACGGTGTTTTAACTGATGGCACAGTAACAGTTACAACCAGTGGTGAGTTATTGCGCAACATGAGTATAAAAGATGGATATGCTTTAAAAACAGCTGTTGATTTAGGATATCATATTTGTATTATTTCTGGAGGCTCCAATTATGGCGTTCGTATTCGCTTAAATGGATTAGGCATTACAAATGTTTATCTTGGCACCCATAATAAAATAGATCAGCTAAATGAGTTCCTGTCAAAGCATCATATCAAACCGGAACAGGTTCTTTATATGGGAGATGATTTACCGGATTATCATGTGATGCAAAAGGTAGGTTTACCTTGCTGTCCGCAAGACGCAGTGCCTGAAATAAAAAGTATTTCTAAATATATTTCTCATAAAAATGGAGGTTTTGGTGCCGCCAGGGATGTTATTGAGCAAGTTCTGAAAGTTCAAGGAAAATGGCATATAAATGTGGATGCCAAATATGACTAGAATGACTTATACTTTTTTTAGTTTATTCTACTTTTTTAATTTTTAAAAAATAACTTTTTGAATATTTTAAATCTCATTCGTTGGAAAAACCTTGTTATGATTGCTCTCATGCAATGCCTTATAAAATATGGGTTATTCCTCCCCTTTGGAGTCAGTACTTCTTTAAATACATTTAATTTTTTCATCTTAATAATCGCAACACTTTGTATAGCCTCTGCCGGCTATATCATAAATGACATTTATGATGTGGAAACGGACTTTATTAATAAGCCGGAGAAAATTATTATAGGTAAATCACTTTCTGAAAAAATGGCCTATAACCTTTTTATTATTTTAAATGTTATTGGTGTTGGTTTGGGTTTTTATCTTTCANACGCTATAGGAAAAAGTGAATTATTTGCCTTATTTGTCATTATTTCGGCACTTCTTTATGTGTATGCCAGTTATTTAAAACAAACCTTTTTAATAGGTAACATCGTTATTTCTGCATTGGTTGCATTAAGTATTTTACTTGTTGGAATTTTTGAATTAATTCCTTCTATGACTGCACAAAATCAAGGCATTCAATTAGCTTTTTTCAGAATATTGTTAGACTATGCCATTTTTGCATTCATCATAAATTTCATTCGTGAAATAACCAAAGACATTGAAGATATAGATGGTGATTATAAATCTGGGATGCACACCTTACCCATTGTTATTGGTCGTGAAAGAGCCTCCAAAGTATTGATTGTATTGTCATTTATACCTTTATTGGCTGTGATATATTACTTGAACAACAATTTATATAAACAACCCATTGCGGTNGTGTACTACTTGATTTTTATAATAGCTCCGCTCATTTATTTGATCATTTTAATATTTAATGCCAAAACAAAAAAAGACTTTCATGCCATTAGCAACCTTCTCAAAATAGTCATGCTTTTCGGGATGCTTTCTATTTTATTATATAAATTCATGTTATTATAATAATGTTAAACGAAAAATTAAAAAATTATCACATTATTTTAGCTTCGGGTTCACCCAGAAGACAATTATTCTTTAAAGACCTCGGTATCGACTTTGAAATTCGGCTAAAACCGGTAAAAGAAGAGTATCCAACCCATTTGCAGCATTTTGAAATCAGTGATTATTTAGCCCAGTTGAAGGCTGAACCATTTAAAGAAGAATTAAAAAATCATGACATTCTTATTACGAGTGACACTATTGTCTGGCATAATAATCAAGCTCTGGGAAAACCTGAGAATGAAGCGGATGCTTTCCAAATTTTAAGTGCTATTAATGATAGTACACATGAGGTTATTACTTCTGTTTGTTTTAGTACAAAAACAACTCAAAAAACGGTTCATGATATAACCAGGGTGACCTTTAAAAATCTTTCTGAAGAAGAAATTAAGTATTATATAAAAACTTACAAACCGTTTGATAAAGCAGGTGCTTACGGAATTCAGGAATGGATTGGACAGATTGGAGTAACTAAAATTGAAGGTTCTTATTTTAATGTTATGGGGCTTCCGGTTCATATGGTTTACCAAATACTTTCTGAAATTGTATAGTCAATTCATATCATATAAATTAACAAACTAACGTATCTTTGCTCTGAGAATTTGAACATTATGAAGACTTTTTTTAATACCTATACCTTAGAAATAATAGAAACTATTATTCTAATTTTATTTTTTATTTTTTTAAATTTTACTCTAAAAAAAATATTAGTAGGCATTGGGAAACGGGGAAATATTAATGTCGCCAGGGTAAAACTGATTGGTAAGTACATAACTGTGACCTTAATTTTAATTGCTTTGCTTATTGAGGCCCTTATTTTGGGTGCAGAGCCCAGTCAAATAGCCTTAGTTTTTTCATCTGTTTTTGCAGTAGTCGGAATTGGTTTATTTGCCACCTGGTCTATTTTAAGCAACATCACTTCAGGCATTATTATGTTCTTTTCGTTTCCATATAAAGTTGGAGATAAAATCATGATACATGACAAAGATTTTCCAATAGAGGCTGTTATAGAAGATATTGGCGCTTTTCAATTACATCTGCGATTAGATAATGGGAATTTAGTAACTTACCCAAATAATCTTATGTTACAAAAAGGTGTTACACTTATTGAGAAAGACGCCTTAGATGAAGAATATGATTAAACCTTAAATTATAAGAAAGTGTTAAAAATACCCAAAATCAGAACCTCGCATTATAAAAAGAAAATAGGACTAAGCCCGGGCTCCATTGTTTACACCGGAGAAAAAGAAACACAAAAACTTTTTATTGAATCATTTGATTATAATTCTGAATTTGTAGATANAAGAGTACATGCCAATATCGAAGATGTCTTTCATTTTAAAACAACAAAATCTGTTAGCTGGGTAAATATTAATGGTCTTAACCATGTGGATGCCATTGAAAAAATTGGAAATTACTTTAATTTACATCCACTCACACTTGAAGATATTGTCAACACCTCTCACAGACCAAAAATAGACGACTATGATAATTATATCTTTATCGTACTCAAAATGATTTATTACGATAAAGATGAGCAAGTGATAACAGAACAGGTTAGTTTTATTCTTGGAGACAATTACGTTTTAAGTTTTCAGGAAGCAGAAGGTGACGTTTTTGATACCGTTAGGGATCGCATCAGTTTGGCAAAAGGCCGCATAAGAACCTTGAGTTCAGATTATTTATTATATGCCCTCATTGATGCTGTGGTTGATCATTATTTTATTGTTATTGAAACGATGGGTAATAAAATTGAAGATCTGGAAGATAATTTATTTACTGGATATTCTCAGGAAGAGATAAGCATACAAATTCAAAATTTAAAGCGCGAAATACTTAAAGTACGAAGGGCCATTTTTCCTTTAAGGGAAATTATCAGTCGCATTGAAAAAAATGAAAATAATTTTATTCAGACTAAAACCATTCATTATTACAGAGATATTTATGATCATGTGATACAGGTATCTGAAAACATTGAGATTTACAGAGAAATGATATGGGGCTTGATGGATATGTATATGACCACCATTAGTAATAAAATGAATGAGGTAATGAAGGTACTTACGGTTATATCAACCATCTTCATTCCATTGACATTTATGGCCGGTATTTATGGAATGAACTTCGATTATATCCCTGAACTTCATTNTAAATACTCCTATTTTATATTGTGGGGTTTAATGATTATCTTATTTTTTGCCATGCTTTACTATTTTAAAAGGAAAAAATGGTTTTAGTTTTCTTTTTATTTCGTTAAAGAAACATTAAAAATAAGTCCTTGGCTAGTATCTTTTTCTATATTTGACGTTTACCTAACTACAAAAAATGATGCAAAAACCAATCCTTTTTCTCCTATTCATATTTTTACTTCCATTTTCCTGTCCAGCTCAACAACCAAAAAAACTTAATGCTTCAGAAATCTACGAATCTATACAGAAACTAAATTTTTTAGGCTCCGTATTATACATAGCAGCACATCCTGACGATGAAAACACAAGGCTCATTTCCTATTTATCAAATGACGTCAAGGCTAGAACGGGTTATTTGGCATTAACTCGCGGAGATGGCGGGCAAAATTTAATTGGCCCTGAAATAAGTGAGTTGCTAGGTGTTATAAGAACTCAAGAATTATTGGAAGCGAGAAAAATTGACGGCGGTGAGCAATTCTTTACAAGAGCGAACGATTTTGGGTTTTCTAAACATCCGGATGAAACTTTAGCTATTTGGAATAAAGAAAAGGTGTTAAGTGATGTGGTTCTGGCAATAAGAAAATTTCAACCTGATATCATTATTAATCGTTTTGACCATAGAAGTCCTGGTAGTACTCACGGCCATCATACCAGTTCAGCAATACTTAGTGTTGAAGCTTTTGATTTGACAAATAATCCTAATATATACCCTGAACAACTTAAACGAACCAGTATTTGGCAGCCACAACGGGTATTTTTTAATACGTCTTGGTGGTTTTATGGAAGTCAGGAAAATTTTGAAAAAGCAGATAAAACGAACTTATTAAGCATTGATACCGGTGTTTATTATCCTTTAAATGGGTTGAGTAATCCTGAAATTGCAGCTTTAAGCAGAAGTAAACATAAATCTCAGGGATTTGGAAGTACAGGAAGCCGCGGAGAAGAATTAGAATATATTGAACTCATCAAAGGTGATTTACCCAAAGATAAAACGAATCTTTTTGATGGTATAGATACGACCTGGAATCGTGTTAAAGGAGGTGCTGTTATTGGGGATATACTCTCAAAAGCTGAAGCAGGTTTTGATTTTACCAACCCATCAGCCTCCATTCCAAAACTAGTAGAAGCCTATACATTAATTCAAAAATTAGATGATTCACATTGGAGAACTATCAAGTCTGACCAAATAAAAGAGATTATTGCCGCTTGTGCTGGCCTCTATTTGGAAGCCGTTTCAGATACCAATCACGCTACTCAAAATTCAGAAGTAACTATTGCAGTTGAAATGATTAACAGAAGTGATGCTCATATTATATTCACGGGATTAAATTTAAAAGACAGAAGCAACAAAAAAACATACAAACGGCTTGCTTTGGAGAATAATAAAAGAGAACTTTTAAAAGACACCATAATTATTTCTAAAAGCCAGGAACCTACAACGCCTTATTGGTTAACCTCTAAAGGGACATTGGGTATGTATACCGTTACTGATTCAAATGACATTGGTTTACCTGAAACGCCGGTAGTCTATAACGCTGTTTTTCAATTAGAAATTGAAAAGACTCCTATTGAATTTACAAAACCCCTTGTTTATAAAACTAATGACCCCGTGAAAGGAGAAGTTTATAAACCCTTTGTAATCATACCAGAGGCTTCGGCAAAATTCACCGAAAAAGTAATCGTTTTTAGTGACGACCAAGAAAAGGAAGTCCCCGTAATTGTGAAAGCGGGAAAAGATAATTTGGAAGGGTTCGTATCTTTAGCACATCCCAAAAATTGGACTGTGTATCCCGAAAAACAACCTATTTCAATAGCACATAAAGGTGAAGAGCAGACGGTGTTATTTACAATAATTCCTCCAAAAGATCAAAATGAAGGTCTTATAACACCTATGGTTCATGTGGGTGATCATATTTACACCAGAGAACTTTTTGAAATAGATTATGATCACATTCCGTTTCAAACCGTTTTACTACCTAGTGAAAGCAAAGTGGTACGTTTAGATATTCAAAAGAAAGGTGAGAATATTGCTTACATTGAAGGCGCCGGTGATGTGATACCTGAAAGTTTAAAACAAATTGGCTATCATGTGGTAACCATTGCACCAAAAGATATTAACGCAGAAACTTTAAGCCGATTTGATGCCGTTGTTGTTGGAATCAGAGCCTACAATACAGTAGAAGATTTAAAATACAAACAACAAATATTGTTTGATTTTGTAGAAAAAGGCGGTAATATGATTGTTCAATACAATACAAACTCAAGATTGAAAGTGGATGCCTTGGCTCCTTTTGATTTGGAACTGTCAAGAGATCGGGTTACTGATGAAAATTCAGAAGTTACATTTTTAAACCCAAGTCATTCTATATTAAATTATCCGAATAAAATCACCCAAAAAGATTTTGAAGGATGGACACAAGAGCGTGGATTATACTTCCCTGATAAATGGTCTAAAGACTTCACTCCTATTCTTTCTATGCATGATAAAGGAGAAACTCCAAAAGANGGTAGCCTATTGGTTGCTAAATATGGAAAAGGCTATTATATCTATACGGGTTTAAGTTTTTTTAGAGAATTTCCGGAAGGTGTTTCAGGAGCCTATCGTCTATTTGCCAATATGCTTTCCATTGGTAAAGAAACCCTTAAATTAGAAGCTAAAATAAACAACTAATGAGGGACCAAGAGAAGCAACATAAACAGCCTTGGTTAAAACTTTATTCCATTTTACTGATTGCTAATCTGGTCTACATTATCATTTTTTACCTAATCATGAAATCCTTTTAAAGATGCAGAATTTAAATTGGATTGATTGGGCCGTTTTAATTACTACACTATTAACTATAGTTTTATATGGCACCTGGCAAACCCGTGGCAGTAAAAATGTAAAAGACTATTTAAAAGGCGGCAACACTTCAAAATGGTGGACTATTGGCTTGTCAGTTATGGCAACCCAGGCTAGTGCCATTACTTTCTTATCTACACCCGGTCAAGCTTTTAATGACGGTATGGGCTTTGTTCAATTCTATTTTGGCCTACCAATAGCCATGATTATTATTTGTATGGTTTTTATTCCCTTGTATTACAGGCTTAATGTTTATACCGCCTATGAATTCTTAGAAAATAGATTTGATTTAAAAACAAGAACTTTAACTGCCATTTTATTTTTAATACAGCGTGGATTAGCTGCAGGTATCACCATTTTTGCACCAGCCATAATTTTGTCAGTGGTGTTGGGCTGGGATTTATTAACTCTTAATATTGTGATTGGTTTTTTAGTGATTATCTATACCGTTTCTGGAGGAACAAAAGCGGTTAATGTTACCCAAAAACATCAAATGATAGTTATTTTTATAGGAATGTTAGTGGCGTTCTTTATTATTGTTGATAAACTTCCCCAAGATATTACTTTCTCTAAAGCGCTCGATATAGCAGGTGCCAGCGGTAAAATGACTATTCTGGATTTTAGCTTTAATTTAAATAACCGTTATACCTTTTGGAGCGGTATCATTGGTGGTACCTTTTTAATGCTCTCTTATTTTGGAACCGATCAAAGTCAGGTGCAACGTTATTTGTCAGGTAAATCTGTTAAAGAAATGCAACTCGGATTACTATTTAATGGCTTATTAAAAGTGCCCATGCAATTTTTTATATTATTGGTTGGTGTCATGGTATTTGTCTTTTATCAGTTTAATGAAGCCCCTTTAAATTTCAACCCTACGGCAACTGAATTGGTTTTAAATTCTGAATATGGTTCTGACTTCCAAAAATTGCAGGAAGCGCAACAAGAAAATTTCAAGGATAAACAATTACTTATTGATAATTTTGTTGCAACCAACTCTTCTGAAAATGATTCTGAATCCATTGCTTTGGCTAATGAGTCCAATACAAAAATCAGGAATCAAGCCAAATTACTGATAGATAAAGCTGCTGAAAAACAAAATATTAAAGTTGAAAGTAATGATAAAGATTATGTTTTTATCTATTTCATTTTAAACAACTTACCTCGTGGTTTAATAGGTTTGTTATTGGCTGTTATTTTAAGTGCGGCCATGTCGAGCACCTCCAGCGAATTAAATGCCTTGGGTTCTACAACAACCATTGATTTATACAAAAGAAATACGTCTGAAAAAACAGAAGAGCAGATGGTAAAAGCATCCAAATGGTTTACATTCGCTTGGGGAATCATGGCTATTAGTGTGGCGTGCATTGCTAATCTATTTGAGAATTTAATCCAGCTGGTAAATATAATTGGTTCCATATTTTATGGAAACGTATTAGGTATTTTCCTCATCGCTTTTTTCTTTAAACTCATAAAAGGACGCGCTGTTTTTATTTCTGCTTTAATGACTCAGGTTATTGTTATTGGTCTGTTTTTTTTAAATCAATATGAGTTTATAAACCTTCCTTTTTTATGGTTAAACTTTGTGGGATGTATTGTAGCGATTATATTCGCAATGATTATAGATTTTAAAAGAATTTCTAAAACTGATAAGATGATACTTACTTTTTTAATGGTCTTATTTTCCTGTTTTAGTTATTTAATTTTAAAAAATTCAAACCTTCTGTAATTAATCAAAGTATTTAGTGACTACTTAAAACGATATGGACCAAAATACAAAAACCATCCGTTGGGGCATCATGGGCTTAGGGAATATAGCTCATAAATTTGCTCAGGATTTAATTAAAATTAAAGACGCTCAATTATATGCCGTAGCCTCAAGAACTAAAGAGAAAGCTACCGAATTTGCTTCTAATTATGGGGTTGCTCAAATTTATGGTGATTATAAAGATTTAGTAAATGACGTCAATATAGATGCTATATACATTGCAACACCTCATGTATTGCATAAAGAAAACACCCTTTTATGTTTAGAACAAGGGATTGCGGTATTATGTGAAAAGCCTTTTGCTATGAATTCTACAGAAGTGGCAATAATGATTTCTAAGGCAAAAGAGAAAAAGGTATTGCTTATGGAAGCTTTATGGACTTCTTTTTTACCACATTATCAATATGTTCTAAAAGAGCTTAAGAACAAAACTTATGGTAAGCTGTTAAAAATGGAAGCGTCTTTTGGTTTTTTTCGTGAATTTAATGACAATTCAAGAGTATTTAAAAAATCTTTAGGTGGTGGCAGTCTTTTGGATATAGGCATCTATCCTATTTTTGCCGCCTTATCTGTTATTGGAAAACCTGAATCCATAGAGGCATCTGCCACTTTTTTTGATAATGGAGCTGATTCCTCCTGTAATATGATCTTCAACTATAAACATGGTTTGAAAGCCTATTTAAAAAGTTCTCTGCTTGAAGACTTGCCAACCGAAGCCATTTTTTACTGTGAAAAAGGCACTATTAAAATAAACAGGCAATTTCATTGTCCATCAACCATAACAATTACTGTTGATGGTAAAGAAGAAAATATAGATTTCAACTACAAAACAATTGG
>BS_KBA_SWE02_21mDRAFT_10000603_pt1 | contig 13562 bp, 13 predicted proteins | sample BalSeasSWE02_21m_FD_9196 | JGI IMG/M metagenome (IMG submission 9196)
TCCGCACATTGGATATGATAACGCAGCCAAAGTTGCAAAGAAAGCGCACAAAGAAAATAAAACACTTAAGGAAGTTGCTGTCGAGCTTGGACTTCTTACTTCAGAGAAATTTGATGAAGTAGTTAGACCTGAAAAAATGGTTGGACCAAAAGCTTAAACATTTGACCAAATAAAAGTTATATTTTTACACTGAAGCAATATTATATTTTGAATATTGCTTCTTTATTTTATACTAAAGGAAATAACCTGTGAATTGGAATGGTATTGTATCCCTCCTCATTGCTTGCATTGAATTGTTGCTGCTTTTCAACTTGCTTGTATTTATTGAAAAGAACAGAATCAACATCATTGCAATATTAATGATTGCTCTGTTGGCAGCGTATCAATCGATGGAATTTGTAATGTGCCAGGTAGGATTGCAGGATTCATTTTATCCATATCTTGCCTTTGTTATAATTGGTTTTCTTCCACCATTAAATTTACTTTTAGCTGTTACTCTCACTCGTAATCTAAATCTTACTCTCAAATGGTCTTTAATATTCATTCCTGCAGTAGCTTTCTCGATTTATTATTTATTTGTAATTCCAGAATTTGTATTAACAAGTTGCACAGTTTTATATGCAAGTTATCATTATCCGCTGGGAGATCTATTTGGTGCATTTTATTATCTGCCAGTTTTGATTTCAATAATTCTATTAATAAAATTCATCCCAAAAGTTGATAATAAAAAGAAAAAGCTAATTGCTAAGGTTTTACTGTTTGGAAGCATCTTTATAAGTTTTCCTGTCTTGTTGGGTTTTACTTTAATGTTTGCAGGCAATTATTCAATCATATCTGCAATGGAAAGTATAATGTGCAAGTTTGCATTTATATATGCAGTGTGTCTAAGTTTTGTATGTTTATATAATTCACCTTTTAACGATGACCGAAATTATTTTAAATATCTATTTAATAATAAATAACGGATTAGTTGAGGAATTCAGAGTCGTGTCCTATGAAATGGAGGGCGGCGATGATAAGAAAATTGAATTCCTGAAATCTCAAGCCAAAGAGGATTATCCCAAAGCTATCATTTTTGATGCACCTTCGGATGAGAAAGAGTTGTTTATGAGCTATGCTAAATTTCATAAACTTGAAAAAAGAGGGATGCATTTTCAACTGTTTGAAGATATCTTCCAGAAGTTTGGTATTGTGGAAAATCCACTTGTTTGTGTTACTCCGGTTGTTGATGGTGAGATTTATTCGCAGTAAAACATGATGGCACACTGATAATTATGATTTATTAAGATCATAAAAAATTATAATTAGCTTAAAAATCAACATCCCATTGCTAAAAATAATAGGATATGCTATGAAAAGTTTTCTAATAAAATCGATAATAATAGTAATGACAATAACATTTACAGGAAGTGCCTTGTACATTTCAGATAAATCAAAATCTCAGTTAAAAACTAAGACTGAGTTTCAGTTAAGACAGATTGAACTTGATAAATATTATTCAGATAAAAAACTCGGTTCATTTGTTGAAGGTGGTAAAACATATTTTAGACTATTCACACCAAATGCAGAAAAAGTTTCGCTGATCATTTTCAATAAAGTTGATGAAAAATCTGGAAAAGAATATGAAATGATACGTGATGAAAATGCAGTTTGGGAAACTTCTTTAGATGGTAAGCTTTACGGAAAATTTTATGGATTTAATGTAAAACATAAAGATAAAGACGTAGTTCTTTGTCTAGATCCATACGCTAAAGCAGTTGCAAGCTACAATACTTATTTTACTCCACGTAAAGGCGTAATTATTAAAGACGGGAATTATGATTGGCAATCAGACCATTGGATACAAAGAGACTGGCGTGATATAATAGTCTATGAAATGCACGTTCGCGATATGACTGAACACCCATCCTCTGGAGCTAAAGAGAGAGGAACTTATCAAGGTCTAATTGAAAAAGGTAAAACGGGTGGAATTGATTACATTAAAAAGCTTGGTGTTAATACAATTGAACTATTACCATCCCAGGAATTTGCAAACATTGAAATTCCGTTTAAAGATTCTTTACGTGGAAAATTTAATACCTGGAATTCCTACGAAAGAAATCATTGGGGATATATGACCGCTGCATTCTTTGCCCCTGAATCGTATTTCTCTGAAAATGTTCGTGAGATAGAAATTGATAAGTGGACTGGTGCGAATGCAAAGGCAGTAACTGATTTTAAAGACATGGTTAAAGCTTTTCACAAAGAAGATATCGCTGTAATAATGGATGTAGTTTACAATCATCTTTCTGAATACGAGTTTGGTAACTTAAAAGAAATAGATGGTGAATATTATTTCAGATTAAATCCTGATGCAAGTTTCTGTGCGATTAGTGGCTGTGGAAATGATTTGAAAACAGAAAGACCAATGCTAAGAAGATTGATAGTCGAAAGCATTCTATATTGGATGAAAGAATACCATGTTGATGGTTTTCGTTTTGATCTTGGAAAACTGATTGATTGGGAAACGATTGAAACAATAATTTATGAAGCAAAAAAAATAAATCCTGATATTGTTTTTGTTTGCGAACCCTGGGGAGGCGGATATGATCCACAAGGATTTTCTTTGCGCGGTTGGGGTGCGTGGAATGATCAGATAAGAAATGGAATCAAAGGAGAAAATCCAAAGAACGGACACGGCTGGATTTTTGGAAACTGGTACGACAATAATTCTCAGCAAAGAATAAAAAGTTATGTAACAGGTACTCTTACAAAAGATTCTATAGGATTATTTCAAAAACCAGGTCACGCGGTAAACTATCTCGAATCCCACGACGGATACACTTTAGGAGATTTTGTTAGACTTGGTATTGGTGATGTAAAACCTGATGAAGTAATTATAGATGTTGATAAAAACGCAAAATTAACTCCAACACAATTAAAGATTAACAAACTTGGTGCATTGTTTTTATTTACTTCTCGTGGGATAACAATGATACACAGTGGACAGGAATTTGCGCGCAGTAAAGTTCTTCCATTAACAAATCAAAACGATCCGCATCGTGGAATGATTGACCACAACACTTATGATAAAGACAATGAAGTGAATTACATTAATTATAATCACGCAAGGATGAACCAGGATTTGTGGGATTACTATGAAGGTTTAATAGAACTGAGAAAAGAGTTCAAGTCATTTCGCAGAGCAGAATATGATGAAGTAAAATTTATTGCAGTAAAGGATAATGATTTTGCACTTGGTTATGAAATAAAACACAGCGATGAAAGTTTTGTTGTTTTGTTCAATGCTCATCCATTAAAAGAATTTGTTTGCGAGTTGCCAAAAGGGAAGTGGGGGGTCTTGGTGAATTCAGAAAAAGCAGGAATAAGAACGATTGAAACAGTAAGCGGCAAAATCAGAATACAGCCATCAACGGGATTTGTGTTGAAAAAAAAGTAATGTTAAGTAACCTTCGAGGTTTCTGCTTTACAACCTCGAAGGTTAATAAATCCTAATCCTCGCTCAATCCTTTTTGAAGGGTTTTTTCAATGGCGAGTTTAAAGCTTCCTATATTTACCGGTTTTTGAAAAACAAATTCAATCCCAAGTTCTGTGTAATCATTAATAGTTGCACGATCGATATCACTGCTTAATACAATTACAGGCGGCTTACCCTTTATGTCCATTTTCTTTAGTTCGATTACAAACTCATATCCATTCATAACAGGCATTGCGTGATCTGTAATTACAAGTGCTGGCGGTGATGATAGAATTTTCTGAATAGCTTCTTTTCCATCGGATGCAACTTCAACTTCATATTCAGGAGTAATGTTTTTTAATATTTTTGAATACAGTAAACGATCAGTTTTACTATCATCAACAATTAAAATATTGGAAGAAGCAATTGGCAAAGTGAAAATAAATTCTGTACCTTTGCTGTATTCGCTTACTACCGAAATTGTACCCCCATGTTTTTCAATAATCTCTTTTACAAGTGACAATCCTAACCCACTTCCTTTTTCCCCTGCCGTTCCTTCAGAAGTATACTTAGCATCAATGCTAAAAAGTTTTGCTAGGTCATCTTCTTTTATTCCAACTCCTGTATCTCTAACGCTAAACTTTATAAAGCGCGAAGCAGTAACCGCTTCATTTGAGATATTTATAAATCCACCTTTATTAGTAAACTTAATTGCATTAGAGATTAGATTGTTAAATACCTGTGTTATTAAACTCTTATCAACAAAAAGAAAAAGTGATTGATTGATAAGCGAGACAACTTCAATTCCTTTTTGAATTGCTGCTCCGGAAAGAGCATTAGCAGAATCCAAAACAATTTTTGCAACATCAATTTTTTGTGGTTCAAATTTTATACGTCCCGTTTGCAATCTTGTCCAATCCAAAAGCGAATTAACTAATGCAAGCATTGAACGCGAAGATTCCTGAATATACTTCACATACTGTTTGCGTTCATCGTCAGTTAACTCCTCATCGTTTGCAAGAAGATCAGTAAAACCTAAGATAGAACTAAATGGCGTTCTTAAATCGTGAGATATGATAGAAATAAAACGATCTTTGGTTTCGTTAAGCTTAATAAGATTTTGTGTCGATTTTTTTAGTTCTTCTTCAGCACGTTTTCTAAATGTAACATCGCTAACAAGTCCAAATATTTTTTGAATTCTACCTGTTCCTGATCTTACAAGATTAATTTTTGTTCTAACCCAAATTATGTTTCCTTGTTTATTAATAATCCTAAACTCAAATTCACCTGAAAGCTGAATTCTGCTCTTCATTAAATTAATAAGTTTAGGTTTTATTAAAGCAAAATCACTTGGATGAATTGCTTTTAGAAATAGTTTTGAATCTGTCAAGAATTCTGCTTGCGTATAACCTGTTACTTTTTGAATAGATGAAGTGCAGAAAATAGGTCTTAAAGATAATCCCGTCCTCTCAAACGTAAAAAGAAAATCATCAATGTTTTCAGTTATGTTTCTGTACTTTTCTTCGGATTCTCTGATCGCACGCTGAGCACGGATTCTTTCAGTAACATCACGCGCAATCATTACAACATAGTTTTTATTTTCAGATTCAAAAGTTCCGATTGAAAGCTCTGTATGGGCGTTGCTTCCATCTTTTTTCTTTCCAAGAAAATCAAATCGGGCAGGGATTTCTTTTTTTCTCTCAAGTAACCTAAAATACTCTGCTACTTTAATTATATCTTCGTTTGATGCAAGTTCAATTATTTCTTTGTTTACTAGTTCCGAGTTACTGCTATAACCAAAAGTTTTTGCAAAAGATTTGTTCGCAATAATTATTCTACCTTCACATCCCAATGCAATCCCATCATAGGCTGAGTCAACAAGAGATAAATAAAGGTTAGATTCTTCAGTGTTCTGTTTAGATTCTGTAAACTCAGTAAGGAAGCAGCTAAAGAACTGTATCCTATCTTCGTTATCTCTGGAGATGTGAAATGTACTGTGAAATAAGGCAGAAACATTGTTCTTATTATTTATAGGAAGATCTAATGTTTTAGTTTCATCGCCAGTAAAACTTTGCAAATCAAAAATATTATTTTCTAAATAAGATGGCTCAATTAAATCGTAAATTTTTTTTGAAAGTAATTCCTCTTCAGTATAACCGAGTATTTTTTGAAATGCAGAGTTAGCAAATAATATCTGTCCATCAGTATCAATATTACAAATCATTAAAGGTGATATTGAAATAATATCCCGTAATCCTTTAAGTGATAATTTCAATCCTTCTTCAAAATGTATTTTATCGGATATATCAATACTCTTTACAACAATGCGTTTTTTCTTTTCATCAAGAAAAGTAAAATAAGTTTCGTAAGTTTTTTTCTCTCTGTTCTTATCAAAATATGATAAAACTATTTTATGAATTTCCTTATCGATTAGTTTTGATTTTATTGAATCAAGAAAATTATCTGAAAGAATACTAACCACATTACGTGCTGCAAATCCAAGTGCTTCTTCCTTAGAAACTTCGTAAAGTTTTTCAGAACAATCATCCCAATACTCAATTATGTTATCATCATTAATTACAAAAACAGCTTCGCTGGATTTTTTTGTTATGGTTTGATAAAACTCAAGGTTGCTTACATCCTTATAAAGATTATCAATTTCTCTTTCCTGGGCTGTTATATCTTTAAAGAATAAATAAACAAAACTTATTTCTTTTCTAAAATTTTCCTGTGGAACAAAGCGGCACTCAAAAACTTTTCGGTTTCCTCTTACCTTCATAAGATATTTTTTCAGTAACTACTGCACGATTTTTCTTTGCATAGTCATAATATTCTTTAACAACTCTTGAAGTGTCAGAATCAAACAAACTGCCCAAAGAAACACTTTGAATTAGATTTGTATTAACATTTAAATAGTGCAAAATATCTTTTGAGAAAAACTGGATACGTTCCATTCTATCAACAACAAGAAAAAAATCAGAAACATTATGAATTGCATTTTCTATAAAATCATTTCTTATTGCAGATTCTTTTTTTGTTTTGGTCAGAATCTTTAAGTCTTCAATAATTATTAGTCCGCCAATAATTTCGTCACCATCAAAAATTGACGCACCTTTAATTATTAGATGAACTAAACCACGGGTTTTAGTCTCAACAAAGTTTAACTCTTTTTCAAAAGGCAGTCCGGATAAAATATCATTCAGTTCGGTTGTAATTGTAAATTTTGGAAACAGTTCTTTTCCAAAAATACTTGAGCCCATTATGTTTGCGGGATACTCGAATCCATACAGCAATTCCAGATCAGCAAATGATTTATTAGCGTAGTCAATTTCACCATTCTTATTAAAAGTAAGAATTGCAATCGGCGCGCTATCAATGAGATTTAAAATGTTTGGTTCCAAGTTTTCTAACAATTAATAGTCAAAAAATAAATTTATAAACATCTAAAAAGTTAAGTTTATTTAAACAGGATATATCTTTTCCCGTTAAAATCGCTGATTATAATAATAACTATAATGCCATAGTATTATTATTTTAAGTTAAAAATAGTAACAATTCGATAGGAAAAAACTATCTAAAAAATTGATTGATGTCTCGTTTTGAATAAATGTATTGATATAAAGATTAAATCGTAAAACTATCAATTAAAATCCCGCATCATTTTATGATTATTGAAATCATATATTCCTACTTTTTTCTTTAAGTTTGTACATCAATAATTAGAAAATTTGTTTTGATATCCAGAGCATTTCAAAAACTTGGTAATAGAACATTAGCTTTCCTTCAGGAATTTGGGCAAATCTCTAATCTTTTTTTTGGCATAATCAAAAATCTTCCTCAAATCCCAAGAAGTAAAAAACTTATCCTTTTCCAGATGGAGCATATTGGTGTTAATTCACTTCCACTTGTTCTAATTATTGCAGTTTTTACCGGTGCAGTTTCTGCATGGCAAGCTGCTTATCAATTAAAAGGAATTGCTCCTTTATCATTTTTAGGCGGAGCTACAACTCGCGCAATTATAACAGAACTTGGTCCGGTTTTAACAGGAATAGTAATTGCGGGAAGAGTTGGCGCATCAATTGCGGCAGAGCTTGGTACAATGAAAGTAACAGAACAAATTGATGCACTTGAAACAATGGCAATTAGTCCGGTAAGATATTTAGCAATGCCAAGATTTTTAGCAGCAATAATTATGATGCCGATACTTGTAATCTTTGCAAATACAATTGCAGTTATTGGTGCGTATTTAGTATCTAATTATTTTCTTGGAGTTTCATTTGCAGTTTTCTTTAATTCCGTTAACAGATTTTTTGATATTTCAGATTTAGTTTCAGGATTAGTAAAAACTATTTTCTTTGGCGGAGTTACATCACTTTTAGGTTGTCATATAGGATTTAGAACTGAAGGCGGTGCGGAAGGTGTTGGATTAGCAACTATAAAATCTTTTGTTCTTTCTGCAGCATTAATTTTAATATTGGATTATGTTCTCTGGATGCTGATGTTTTAAATGCAAATAATATTGTTTACAGAAAATTAAAATTGCTTCTTACTTTATAAAACATATATTACAATTCAAATAATTAAAAATCAGAACTACCTTCAATAAATAGGAAGGAAAGAAAAATGGAACAAATTAAATACATCATTAAGGAAAGAACTGAAAAAATAGTCTTTCCAAAAAATTTAGGATTCGGAAAAATATTTACTGATCACATTTTTGAGATGGATTATACTAAAGATAAAGGCTGGCACAACCCAACCATAAAACCACTTGAAAATCTTCAAATGCATCCTGCAATTTCTGTTATTCATTATGGTCAATCTATTTTTGAAGGACTTAAAGCTTTTAAAACTATAAAAGATGAAGTTGTAATTTTCCGTCCTGATGTTCATATGCAAAGATTAAATAATTCGGCAAAAAGAATTTGCATGCCTGAAGTTGATGTGGATTTTGCTCTTGAAGCATTAAAAGAACTTGTTGCGATTGACAGTGATTGGATTCCCGTGAACAGAGGAGAAGCACTTTACATAAGGCCGTTTATGTTTGGTACTGATCCGGCACTTGGGGTAAGACCATCATTTGATTATAAATTAGTTTTTTTACTTTCTCCAGTTGGTGCTTATTATCCGGAAGGATTTAAACCAGTAAAAATATTAATACAAGATGATTACGTTCGTACTGTTAGAAAAGGGTTAGGCGAATGTAAAACATCTGCAAATTACGCTGCAAGTTTGTTAGCCGCACAAGAAGCAAGTAAAAAAGGATTTACACAAGTTCTTTGGCTTGATGGTGTTGAGCAAAAATATTTAGAAGAAGTAGGTACAATGAATATTTTCGTTCACTTTAAAGATGAAATTGCAACTCCAAAATTAAGCGGATCAATTTTACCCGGCGTTACAAGACGCTCAGTAATTCAAATACTTAAAGAGTGGAGAATGAATGTTACCGAAAGAGCAATCTCAATTGATGAAGTTACATCAGCATATGATAAAGGAAATCTTGTTGGACTATTTGGAACAGGAACTGCAGCAATAATTTCTTCAATCGGATGGCTTACATATAAAGATAAAAATATGTCATTCAATAATGGAGAACCAGGTGAGCTTGATCTTAAGTTGTTTAATGAACTTACTGCAATTCATCGTAGAGAAAAAGAAGACACGCATAATTGGTTAAATAAAGTAGAAAAAAAGGCTGTTGAAGTAGACTAATGATATTACGTTTTGTTGTTATACTTTTTCTTGCAGCGCTTAATTTATTAAATGCTCAGAATGTAAAACCTAAAAATATTATTATCCTAATAGGAGATGGAATGGGCATCAACTATGTTGGTGCCTCTTTATTACAAGATCCAAACTCACCGTTTAAAGAATTTAAAACTATCGGATTATCAATAACATGTTCTGCAGATAAATTAATTACTGATTCTGCTGCCGGCGCAACGGCAATTGCTACCGGATACCTCACCAACAATAAATATATTTCTGTTGATACACTTGGAACTCCGCTTTACACATTATTTGAACACGCAGAAAAATTAGGTTTATCTACTGGCATTGTTGTAACAGCCTCAGTTTCTCACGCAACTCCTGGAGCGTTTGTTGGACACTCAATTAGCAGATATGATCAAACTTTAATAGCATCTCAAATGGTTGATCAGGATGTTGATGTAGTTGTTGGCGGCGGATTAAAATATTTTTTACCTAAAAGATTATCAGGTGAAAGAGAAGATGATATTAGTCTTACCGATAAACTTATAAATAATGGTTATTCGTTTATTAAAACATATTCTGAGTTACAAACCCTTCCTGATTCAGTAAAACAATTTTATGCACTATTTGAAATGGATGGATTACCTGAATCATCAAAAAGAGATTATACTTTAGGCAATTTAACAAGAAAAGCCCTTGATCATTTAAAGAATGATAAAGATGGATTTGTACTTATGATTGAAGGTTCACAGATTGATTGGGCTGGACACGATCATAAATCCAAAGAGTTAATGGATGAGTGAAAGATTTTTCGACTGCAGTAACTGAGGCTTTAAATTTTGCCAAAGCAGATAGCAACACACTTGTTTTGATTACTTCTGATCATGAGACAGGTGGAATGTCAGTAACTAACGGCAAAAAAGATGCAAGTGAATTAGAACTATCATATTCAACAGGAGGTCATACTCCATCGCCTGTCGGTATCTTTGCTTTTGGTCCTGGTGAGGAACTTTTCAAAGGTATAATGAATATCAACGATATTGGCCAAAAACTTTTCAACTTACTCGATCCAACCTATAAATTCTAAAATCTAATAAAAGTTTCATTTTTTTTCTAATAGCTATTGACACGTGAACACTTGTACACTATATTTGAGGTGAACAAATGAGCACTACTTAATAAATACTAAAAGTGATCAAAATGGAAAAAAAACAATTAACAGATCGTCAGGAAGATATCTTAAACTTTATTCAACAGTTTTTGCAAGAGAATGGTTATCCACCAACTTTAAGAGAAATTGGAAAACGATTTGATATTTCATCGACTTTTGGCGTTAAAAGGCATTTAGAGGCTTTAACCAAAAAAGGTTATTTGAATATTTTAAGTAATGCAAGCCGGGGAATAACGATAACCCGCGATGAATTTGAATCATCAGCAGCGATAAACATCAATGAAATAAATAATATCAGCAAAATTCCGATAATAGGTAGAGTTGCTGCTGGTTCACCAATAACTGCTGAAGAAAATATTGAAGGGTCAATTGTTATAGATCCCGGGTTTTTGAAAAAGGATGCTGATTCATTTGCGCTTAAAGTTAAAGGCGATAGCATGATTGATGCCGGAATTTTTGAAGGTGATTTGGTGATTTTATCACCTAAAACAATTGCTGTAAATGGTGATATAATTGTTGCTAGAATTGATGATGAAGTAACCGTTAAAATTTATGAAAATAAAAATCAGAAGATAAGATTGATTCCACAGAATAAAATGTTTGAGCCAATTATAATTAAAAACAAAAATGAGTTTTCAATTGTGGGTAAAGTTACCGGCGTTTTAAGATGGTTAAATTAAAAGGAGTATGATATGAAAAGCGAAATATTTGAAACAGCAATTAAGAATAGAAATCGTTTAAGATTTTTATACGGTCTTAATGAAGTATTGATAGAGCCATATTACATAACCATGGAAAAGGGCGGCTCAAAGGTTATTTACGGAAAAGTCTATCAATCAAGTGAAATAAAAAAATTTAATTATAGTAAGATCGCAAATATTAAGGTTCTTGAGAAAAAAAGATTTTCTCCAATTATTCCAATCATTCCACTTGCATCGTAAAGAGGTAATATTATGAATACTGATAGAAGAAGAGATATAGATTTATTGATAGAAGAATTTTGGAAAAAAGGATATCTAACATTATTTAGAAAGTTTGGCACTTATCTTCCGGAGCCATCTAACATTGGTGGATTTGAAGTTGACGTGATTGCAAAACAGAAAGATAATTTTGCCATTAAAAAAAAAAAAAAAAAAAAAATTTCCTATCTTGCACAAAGGCAAACTAGAGGATCAAACAAAAAAGTACAGTTATTTGTTGGAGTTTCACTATTGAATCTAAAATATGCAAAATCACTTTTAGATGAACTTGACCCAGAAACAAAGAAGAATATTAAACTATTCCTGATTACAGATAAACCAGATCTCTCAATTCGTAAGGAAAACAGATCAGAAAAAATTCTATTCTCATAAAATCATTTACTTGAAGGTTGGCTCATAACTCAATTATTTATGATAGCCGCAAGCTTTAGCTTGCGGCTATCTTGTGTTTAAAACTTTTGACGTTGTCTCTTAAGCCTTCCAATTTATCCTACTTTACAACAATTAAACTAATTTAGCAAGATTTAGTTACCTTGACATTCATGCACGGTAAAATTAACTTTACGCGCTAAATCATAACAGGAATGGATTTTGAAGAAAAAAAGCTCCGCATCCGATGAGCAGATAGAGAAAGTCTTAAAAAAGTCTGGTGAAATTCCTAAACATATTGCTATTATTATGGATGGAAACGGACGTTGGGCAAAAAAAAGAGGTTTGCCAAGAGTAGCCGGTCATAAACGTGGCGTAGATACTGTTAAAGAAATTGTTGAAGCATCAGCTGAAATAGGAGTTAAGTTTCTTACCCTTTACACCTTTTCCACAGAAAATTGGAAACGACCCAAAGATGAAGTTTCGACATTAATGAGGCTTTTGTTAAATAGTTTACGCGATCGTGTAAATGAACTTAATGATAACGATATTCGTCTGACTACCATCGGAAATATAGAGTCTTTACCAATGGCAGTTCGGAAGCAGTTGGATTTTGATATCGAACGAACCCGGAACAATAAAAAAATGGTACTAAACCTTGCTTTAAGTTATAGCGGAAGATGGGAATTACTTGAAGCAATTAAAAAGATAACAGATTCCACAGTCGAGGGGAAAATTAAAAGCGAAGATATTGATGAAAAACTTGTATCATCATTTCTTACTACAAAAAATATTCCTGATCCTGATTTAGTAATAAGAACTAGTGGAGAATTTAGAGTGAGTAATTTTTTGCTGTGGCAAATTGCTTATTCTGAATTTATAATTACAGAAACTCTTTGGCCGGATTTTTCTAAATATGATTTATATGATGCCATTAAAATATTTCAAAAAAGAGAAAGAAGATTCGGTAAAGTAAGTGAGCAAATAATGAAGAATGAAAAGGAATAAGGTCCGGAGAATGTTCGTTTCCTCCTCAATGAGATTGCCTAAATATTTTTTAGTGATTTTTGTTCTGGTATTTTCTACTGTAATCTCTTCTCAGCAGAAAACAACTTATAAAATACTTGGAATGGCAGTTGAAGGTAATAAATCTTCTGATGCCAATACCATTGTGGTATCAACCGGATTAAAAGTCGGGGATGAAATACAGGTTCCTGGAGACAAGACTATTAATGCTATAAAAAATCTATGGGCATTAAATATTTTTTCCGATGTCCAGATTGTTATCGATAAACAATTAAGTGATGGCGTTTTTCTTCTAATCAAAGTTCAGGAATATCCAAGACTTGAAAAGGTAATTTTAGAAGGCAATGATGAAGTTGATTCTGATGACATCGAAAAGAAAGTAAATTTTCTCCGAGGCTCAATTTTAAAACCACAAGACGTTGCCAAACTTATTCAGAAAATCAACGGTCTTTACGAAGAAGAAGGATATTTTAGCACCGAAATAAAAGCCAAATACTATAAGTATTTTAGTGCTGATACTATTGACGAAGATGTTTTTGTAAGATGGCAAAACACCATTGATCTTGCCGATGAATATGAAGTTGAGTATAGTGGATCTGAAGCAAAATCATCAAATCTTATTAATAAAATAAAAGAAAGACTGCTATTAAAATTAGAATTTAAAGAAGGTGGTGAAGTTAGTGTAAGAGAGATAGCCTTTAATAATAACGAGGCTTTTGATGATGATGATTTAAAAGGCGAAATGGATGAAACATCAGAAACTACATGGTGGAAGTTCTGGGGCGGCGGAAAATTTAATCCTAAGGATTACGAAAAAGATAAAGAGCTAATTCTAAATTACTACAAA
>BS_KBA_SWE02_21mDRAFT_10000604_pt1 | contig 13559 bp, 15 predicted proteins | sample BalSeasSWE02_21m_FD_9196 | JGI IMG/M metagenome (IMG submission 9196)
CAAGACGTTCTCCAATGTACATAGACCTATTCCAGCAAAAAGACGATGGTAGCGCCAGCGTAGCAAAATCTGAACATATCAAAGATTTACGTATGTATATTGGTGACTTAAGAGGAAAAAAATGAAAGCTATAATCGCAGATAAATATGAAATGATGGTAAACCCTAAAGCTACATTTCCAGCATATTATAAAGACTATGTTCCAATTTGGCATCTACGTGATGCGCTATATGAGATATGGCAGGGCGAAATTACCACACTTGCCATACCGGAACAGAATCTACCGGGTTACAATTTTGAAGAGTTTATTGAAAAACTTGTAAAGATTGGACAATTAAAGAGTGCTCCGAAGATTGAACACTACAATATGGTATAGGATAGAAAATTTTAACTTGATTTTGTCAGGTTAAATTGCTATAATAATAGAGTTGAAAAAAGAAACTAAACAGAGGTATAAAAAATGGCGAATGAATGGACAGACGAGCTTAAGCAAGACCTAGTTGCTGCTTACCTTGAACGTAATCCAACTCCTCAAAATACTATGGATATAGTTAAGGAATTGGCTGAAGAATATGAAAAGACTCAAAACGGAGTTCGTATGATCTTGACCAAGGCTGATGCCTACGTTAAGAAAGTGCCGGAGAAAAGTACAGCTAAAGCTGCTACCAAACCCGGTGAAGGAAGTAAGAGAGTTAATAAGGCAGAAGCTATTGAAGGACTAAAGGCTACTATTAAGAAACTTGGACAAGAAGTAGATGATTCTATCTGTGATAAACTTACAGGTAAAGCAGCAGTTTATTTCACTGAGATTTTTACTAAGTTAGGCTAATAATGGCTCGTGCAATTAAAAAGAAAGATTATGAGAAGCTCGATGATGCGACAATAAATCGCGTTGTCGAGCTTCTCGCGTCTGAGAAACCTATCACTAAAAAAGAGGCTTGTGAGATCCTGAACATATCTTACAATACTTCTAGACTAGGAAGGATTATAGAAGAATATAATAGTAAAATAACTTACCGTGCAGAACGTAAACGTAATAATCGTGGTAAGGCATTTTCAGAGTTTGAAACTAAAGATGTGATCCTATCTTATCTTAAAGGCGAAAGTATTACTGAGATAGCTTCCTCTTTGTACAGAAGTACGGATAGCGTAAAAAGAGTTCTAGAGAAAAATAGTATATTCATCAGAGCTAAGAAAAGTAATTATGCGCATCCAGAATTGATCCCAGATGAGAATCTTTCTGAGGACTACTCTGTAGGAGAGTTTGCATGGTCTGCACGATACAATTGTGTAGCAGAAGTAATTAAACTAACTCAAGTACATAAAGATCATGGTAGCGTATTCAAACTATGGGTATATGGTAAACACAATGAGTACGCTAATCAACCTTGGTATGAGTTGGGTAAACTAAACTTCTTAAAGACATTGAGTATTACAGGGGCAGATTTTTCTACAACTAACAGATTAAATATAATAGAGAGAATCGAATAATGGCACAAACAAAAACTAGGGCTGCTAACGGTAGAGCATCCACTAACTATAAAGTGGGTAATCATTTTGAACAAAACAAAATTAGGAAACTGAAGCGTAGGTTTAAAGAAACAGGAGAACCCTTTATCGAAGCTCTTATTGCTAAGTACGAAAAGAGTGGAGTTAAGTATTCTCGGTCAGCAGCCAAAACTAGAAATAGTGTTAAGTCACGGACTGTTACAGCATTTGACTCAACATACAGCGATATAATGTTGATGCTGCGTGATACGTTTAGTAATGGATTTGAGTCTTGCAACAGACGTGCTGATGATCAGTTGTGTGAAATATTGAATATTAAACCTCGTATTCGTAGAAAGAAAACTCGTAAGTATAAGGCGCAAAATGATGGATATTAAGAAGTATTTAGAAGATGCTAAGGAAGCCTATTATACAGGTAACCCATTTCTTACAGATGATGAATATGATGCTATTGAAGATGCCTTTGGTGAAACTCCAATAGGACATAACCCTTCCAGTAAATCTGTGAAACATCTGTATCCTCTATATAGTCTCAAGAAGTATTATAGGGGGGAAGATAAACTTCCAGATTTGGAGTGTATTGTATCGCCTAAGTTAGACGGTGCTGCAATTGCTTTAACTTATATTAATGGGGTTTTAGTACAAGTGCTTACTAGAGGCAATGGTGAAATGGGCGAAGATGTAACTCATCTATTTACTCATATGGCGTGTTACAAACTAGGTATTCCAAATGACTTGGTAGAAGGAGCCCCTCCATTGCTTCAAATCGTTGGAGAATTGGTAACTACTAAAGATAGACCTAATGCACGTAATTACGTTGCTGGTGCTTTGTCTTTAAAAGATGTTAATGAGTTTAGGTCTAGAGAGCTATACTTCTATCCATATGATGTAAAGCCTAATATATCTAAATTTTATCAACTTGAGTTGTGGCATTTACATAAGGAGTGGGGATTTAATTATATACTTACACTTCTAGAACTGGAACAGTTCCCACAAGACGGTTTAGTATATCGCGTAAAAAATAATGATTTGTATAGTGAGATGGGGTATACATCTAAGCATCCACGGGGGGCTTTTGCCGTAAAAAAACGTTCTGAAGGGATTGAAACTACGCTATTAGACGTAGTGTGGCAGACTGGAAAATCTGGAAAAGTTACTCCGGTTGGAATATTAGAACCAATAGTTATAGATGATGCTACAGTAACCAGAGCTACTTTAAATAATATTGGATTCATCGAGGCTCTAGATCTTCAATTAGGGGATAGGGTTATGGTAGAACGTGCTGGGGGCATTATCCCCCGTATAATTCGCAAAGTGTCATAAGCCTTCTGACCTCTCAAAAAATAGTTCTTGACAAACCGCTTAAACTTTGGTATAATATATAATAATGAAAATAGAAATAATTAAAAGTTGTCCAAGTTGTAGTTCGAAATTAGAACAGGTGAACTCTCAACTCTTTTGCAGAAATGCTGACTGCCCCGCGCAGTCTACTAAGAAGATAGAAGCATTTGCAAAAAAGATGAAAATTAAAGGTCTAGGCCCCGCAACTATTCAAAAACTTGAGATAAGCTCTGTACTAGATCTTTATGAGTTACAAGAGTTAAATTTAATAGATGAGCTGGGGGAAAAGATAGGAACTAAAGTATTCAAAGAACTTCAAGGTTCTAAGAACACCAGATTTTCAACAGTACTTTCCGCCTTATCAATTCCCCTAATTGGGGACACGGCAGCTAAGAAGGTAGCTGTAGATTATAACTCTTTTAGAGATATAATGGAAGGTGGGAATGATCTTCCGCTTGGAGAGAAAGCCTCTGATAATTTATTTGGGTGGCTTTTAGATAATGAAGAATTAGCATTAGAATTGGATTCTCTAATGTCATATGTGGCAGCTCCGGCTGTTGCAGAACAGAAGAAGGGTAACGTATGTATTACAGGAAAATTACTAAATTTCTCAAACCGCAATGAAGCAAAGGAAATTTTAGAGTTTCACGGATACACGGTTACTTCCACAGTTTCTGCTAAAACCAATTACTTAGTAGACGAAGAAGGTAAACCTTCTTCGAAAAGTAAGAAAGCAGAACAGTTGAATATTCCAATAGTAACAATAGATAGTTTAATTAATCAATAACAGGAGTCACAATTATGTGGACTGAAGATAGAGAAGTGCAGCTTTTGGAAGCTGTAGGAACCGAAAGACCCGTAACACAAGAAACCGCAGCAGCGGCAGCCTTGGTAATGGAAGTTAGCCCCCGTTCAGTAAGCGCAAAGCTTCGTAAGATGGGTGTGGAAGTTGAGAAGGCTGGCCCCCGTGCCCGTCGTTTTAGTGAAGAACAAGAAGCTGCCCTTGCAGGATTCCTTGATGACAATGATGGCGTATATACATATGCTGAAGTTGCCGAGGCTTTTGCTGGCGGAGAATTCTCTGCTAAGCAGATTCAGGGTAAAGTTCTTAGTATGGAACGTACAGATGCTGTGAAAGCAACCCCTAAGAAAGAGTCTGTTAAGACCTATTCTGACAAGGAAGAGGCTGTTTTCACTAAGCTAGCAAAGAGTGGAGCATTCCTGGAAGATATTGCTGAAGCTCTTGGTAAGACATTACAGTCTGTACGTGGAAAGGCATTGTCGCTTAACCGTACACAAGGGATTGATATTCCTAAGCAACGTGAAAGCCATGCAACTGTTAAGGTAGATCCAATTGAAGCTCTTGGAGCTAAGATCGTTGAAATGACCGTAGCAGAAATTGCTGAAGTTACTGGTAAGACTACACGTGGTGTACGTACTATCATCACTCGCCGTGGATTGGCCTGTGCTGACTACAAAGCGAAAGCTAAGAAAGAAGCAGCTTAAGAATCTAGTCTCCTTACTAGGTATTTCCGAATTAGGGGGGAACGTAAGTTCCCCCTATTTTTTCGGCAATTATAACAACCTAGTTTTTTTCGGAATTAAAAGGATTAACACGGGGCCCCGATGAACTTAATTTTACATAAGATACTGTCTACGCAAGACCTTGAAGCTTGGTCAAGGATTCGTAAAGAGTTTTTTGAGCCGCCCTATACTGAGATTTATTCATTAATAAATAAGTTCTATCAGACATATGATAAGCTGCCCAGCTTTGAAGAACTAGAGCTAGTAACTAGAAATGAAAAACATGCTAACTATGTGAGAGCATTGCAAGAGTTAATAGTGCCAGATGATTTAGATATTGAGATCATCCTTCAAGCATTGATTAACGAATATGCACAACGTAGTGTACTAGAGAAGCTTTCAGAATATTTAGAAAGTTTAGTGTTTAAAGATGTGGGCGAGATCGTAGAAGATCTCACAGATATTGCACTAGACATTGAAGAAAAAACTGAAGTAAATGAACAAATCATTTTAATGAATGAATACTTAACTATTGATGAAGAAACTATATTCTCTAGAGTAGCCCTTGGGTTGAATAATGATTTTGATAGACAAAGTCTTGGTATGGCCCCAGGTGAGTATGTAATGTTAGGAGGATACAGAGGTTCAGGTAAATCAGTAGTATGTTCCAATATAGTTTGTAATCAGTATTTACAAGGGAATTCAGCACTTTACTTTAGTATTGAAATGTCAGGTAGAGAGATATTTAATAGAAACTTATCTATTCTTAGTGGAGTACGTGAGAAACATATTAAAGCAGGAAATCTTACATTAGAAGAAAGAACATCAATCGCTAAAGTACGTGCGGAAATGACTCAGGACGGTGCAGAAGATTTATTAAGGACTTTCTATAAAGATCAAGACTTCACTACGTTTGAAAGAAAGATTCTAGAAAGGCCCTTAAAAAGAGATACACAATTAATAACAATAGATAATAGTAACTTAACTATACCCAATATAGATGCTACAATACACTCTTTCAAATCTAAATTAGAAGATAAACTGAAAGTAGTAGTGGTAGACTATATAAACCAAATTACAGTACATGATCCCTATAACTGGCAAGTACAAATAGAATTATCGAAAAAGCTAAAAGCTCTAGCTAGAAAATATGATATAGTTATGGTTACTCCTTTCCAAACAAGTGAGGAAGGTAAAGTAAGATTCTCCAAAGGTATTCTTGATAGTCCTAACTGGGCTTTCAATTTGAATCAGGCAGGAGAAGGAGATACAGGAGCTATAGAATTTGAATGTAAGAAGGCTCGTGGAGACGAGAGGCTTGATTTTGCGTCTGAAATATATTGGCCGACCTTGAAAATATCCCCACATAAAAATATAGATTTTATGAAAGCGGCTTCTAAAAAGGAACAAGTAATACCAGAACGTAGTATGGATGATATGCCAATATGAACACAGTAAAAGAGTTATTACAGGACAGAAGTATACACTTTAGAGAGGCTGGACGAGACTACTTAATTAAATGTATTGATCCAGAACATGAAGATTCAAACCCCAGTATGCGGGTAGATAAGATCACCGGCGTGTATCATTGTCTAAGTTGTGGCGCCAAGGGTAATTTGTTTAGACACCTTGGTGCAGAACCAAATCAAATAGATATTAAAGTAGCAAAGCTATTACATAAAGTAAGAGAACTAATGACAACAACAGATTTAGTATTACCGTCTGATGCCGTTTCCTTTGTACAAGACTACAGGAATATTAAAGCAGAGACGTACGAAAAAGTAGAAGCCTTTACAGCTTTTAGTTTAGAAGAACTAACAGATAGACTATGCTTTCCTATTAAAGATATGCGTGGGCGTATTAAAGTGTTTCTAGGGAGAGCTTTACATTCTGAGGTAGGATCTAAGTATTTATTTTATCCTGCTCATACTAAGGTACCTATCTTTCCAGCATACCCTGTTCCATACAAGAATAGTCTCATTATTGTAGAAGGAATTTTTGATGCACTTAATTTAATGGATAAGGGCATTGATAATGTAATCTGCGCTTTTGGTACTACTTCTCTATTAAAGAGTTATAAAGATAAGCTATCCCATTTCAAAATATTAGGAGTTAATAAATATTACATTATGTTTGATGGGGATAAAGCGGGAAAAACCGCAGCAAAGAAATTAGAAACAGTACTAAATGATAGCGGCTTCAATGCTGAAATAGTGGAGTTACCTGAAGATAGAGATCCGGGAGACTTAACAGCAGAAGAAATTATGGTAATTAAAACAGGAATATATGGCGATGAAAGTAGCAGTAGTTGAAAAATTCAAAACAGGGGCATATGATCCATATAAAGAATACTTTAATTTTGAGTATGATAGGTTTGCATTAACTAAGTCTAAGAAAACAAAAATACTAAAAAGGGATATTACTCTGACTGAAGACTTCTCCGAGTATGATTATGTCATATGTGTAGGATCCGAAGCAGCTAAGTTTATAGCTAAGGTAACTAATGTTACCAAGTATGCAGGACACTTAGTAGATAATAAATATATACCTATATTAAACCCTATGGCCGTTAGATTTAATCCCGGCATAAAGGATACCTTTGAAGCCTCCATAAAGAAACTTCACAGTCATATAGACGGCACATATGAAGAATTATTAGGAGATTACAAAGGCATTACTTGCGCCCAGGACGCTATTTCTTATCTAGAAAAAATATTACATGACCCTAAGTGTAAGAAGATCGTTGTTGATATTGAGACTAGTGCCTTATATCCTAGAGACGGGTATGTTCTTGGAATAGCAATAACACATAAAAGTATGTTTGGGGTGTATATTGATTCAGATTGTATAGACGATAATGTAGAGTATCTACTAGAACAGTTATTCCTAACTAAAACTTGCATTTTTCATAATGCTAAGTTTGATATAAAATGGTTAGAGTATCATTTTAACTTTAGGTTCCCAAACTTTCTAGATACAATGATAGAACATTATATCTTAAATGAAAATGAAGCACATGACTTAAAGAGCTTAGTATTAAAGTATACTAAAATGGGAGATTATGATAGGGAACTAGTAGATTTTAAAGCTTCCTATATTAAACGTCACAAAATAAAAGTGGCAGAGTTCTCTTATGATTTCATACCTTTCGATGTTATGTATCCTTATGCTTGTGGAGACGTTGATGGTACTATGCGGCTACATGAAAAGTTTGGCCCCATTGTAGATCAACATTTTAATAAGTTATATCATGGGCTTATGTTGCCCGCTACTGAATTCCTTAAGAATATGGAAAATACAGGAGTTCCATTTAGTAGAGAAGCATTGAATAATGCTAATGTAATATTAAGTCAAAAGATATTTGATTTAAAAGAGAAATTATATGAATTTGAAGAAATAAAGCAAGTAGAGAAAACTCTTAGTGTTAAATTTAATCCAAATTCTACAGCGCATCTAAGAATGTTATTCTTTGATATTTTAAAGTTACCTTCAACTAAAAAAACAGACGGCGGACTGGCCTCTACCGATGCTTCAGTATTAGATGAATTGGCCGAGCTACACCCTGTTAGTGCTATTATTAAACAAATAAGACAAACAGTGAAACTTAAATCTACCTATATTGATAAAGTATTAATCGGTTTAGATTCAGATCAAAGACTTAGAACTGGCTTTCATCTTCATACAGTATCTTCCGGCAGACTTTCTAGTTCTGGCAAGTTAAATATGCAACAGCTACCTAGAGACGATGCTACGGTTAAGTCTTGCATAGTTTCCATTTTACACGGTGAGCTTACTGATGATTGGGTTATATTTAGCCAAGATCTCCAGACTGCTGAAATGTATTATGCAGCAGTACTATCTAAAGATAGGAACTTAGCTAAGGTATTTAGTAGTGGCGGAGATTTCCACAGTACAATCGCTAAGATGACATTTGGATTAACCTGCCCCGTTGAAGAAGTAAAAACTAAACACCCGGAATTAAGACAAGCAGCTAAGGCAGTTTCATTTGGAATTCTATATGGCGCGGGAGCCGGTAAAGTGGCAAAAACAGCTAATATATCATTTAAAGAAGCTAAAAGTATCATTAAAAGATATTTTGATACCTTTAACCAACTTAAGATATGGCTTGATAATACTTCTAATGTTATAGCTACCAATGGTTATATTTACTCAGCTTTTGGCAGAAAGCGTAGAGTACAAAATGTATTCTCTGTGGACGATTATGAGCAAGGACACGCCCTGCGTTCAGCATTGAATTTCACCATTCAATCAGTAGCTAGTGATGTAAACCTACTGGCAGCTATTGATACAGCTAATAGATTCAAGGAAGAGAATGTAGACGCAGAGATCTTTGCGCTAGTTCATGACTCTATAGTGGGTATGTGCCATAAAGATAGTATAGAAGCTACACAAACTATACTTCGCGAGTGTACTCAAAAGGATCGCGGAGTCAGTATCCCAAATTGTCCAATTAAAGTAGATTTTGGATATGGTGCTAATTATAAAGAGGCATCTTAATGGAGTTAGCTAAAGTCACATTTCCTTTATACAAGTTACGATCCTATCTAGATATAGAGATAAGCCCCTTGGGGGTAACTAAGATCACTACAATTAAAGGTGTGTTTATTTTAGACGATACCACTTTGAAAGGTTCGTTCTCAGAAAGAAGAATGGCACTTATAAATAACTACCCAAAGGAAAAGATATACAAATTAAAAGAACAGGTTATATATCTAAGACAATTAGTAAAGTATAGATCAAGTTCAGTATTTGTAGACTATAATGGAAACCTAATAAAATATAATAAAAGTACTAATCTTTTTAATATAACTTCTCACAAAATTGTAAACAAAAGAGAAATTGGTAATAATTGGACAGTAATCAGCTTAAAAGGGGTAGAACAGCCCTTTCTAGTTGCTCAAGCGTTTACAGGGGAGACTATGTATGCTTCTGTAATGCATACAAAATGGGGGCCTTTTCTGTATGACATTACTACTGAACAGCATATGCAGTACAAAAGGAAGATATAGTGAAAAAGGCCGTATTAAGTAACAGAATATTTATGGGTTTCGAAGAAGAGTTATACAAGAAATGCAAAGAGCAATTAACATATAAAATTCCTAGCAAAATCTTCGGAGATCCGCCTACTACTAAGTGTGTAATGACAGTAGTAGGAAAAAGAGTTATTAGTGTACCTATTGGTAGGACAGATTTAATACCCAAAGACTACGAAATTATAGATAAGAGAGTTGTGGTACCTGCAGAATTTCCAGCATTTAAATTCATACTACGCCCAGACCAGCAAGAAATATATGATTTAGTAGAAGATAACTGTTTAATTAATGCTAACGTCTCTTGGGGTAAAACGTTTACAGGAATAGCAATAGCTACGAAACTTAAACAAAAAACCTTAATAATAACACATACAGTTATACTAAGAGACCAGTGGGTGACCGAAATAGAAAAAACACTAGGAATTAAAGCTGGTGTTATAGGGGGCGGAATACTAGATTATAAAGATCATATTATAACAGTAGCTAATATACAAACTTTAAGAAAATATACAACATTACTTAGAGAGGAGTTTGGAACAGTAATACTTGATGAAGTACACCATGCTCCTGCTAAGATATTTGATGATACTATTAACGCTATGAAAGCTAGATATAAGATAGGGCTTAGTGCTACTATTAAAAGAAAAGATTTCCTACATATAGTTATTCCAGATTTCTTTAGTAAGACCATATATAAACCTAAAGCGTCTAACCAGATGAAACCTGAAATACATATGATCCAAACTAATATACCCTTTAGTTCAAATAACATGATACCTTGGGCCAATAGAGTTAATGAATTAGTAGATAGACCAGAGTATCTAGATTTAGTAACTGGAGTAGCTGAAACTTATGCCAATGAAGGGCATTTAGTATTAGTGGTATCAGATAGGGTTGAGTTTTTAGATAGATGCCATAATAGACACCTTGATAGATCAGTTCTAGTAACAAGTTTTAATAAAAATAGAGAAGAATTACATAAGGAACTAGAAACCGGTGAAAGGGATATTCTATATGGTTCTCTTTCTATTTATAAAGAAGGAGTATCTTTACCATTCTTAAGTTGTTTAGTTTTAGCAGCCCCTACAAATAATGAACCTTTATTAGAACAATTAATCGGTAGAGTATTAAGAAAGCTGGATGGTAAATTAGTACCTATAGTAGTTGATTTACTTTTAAAAGGCGCAACTGCTAGAAAACAAGCCAAAACTCGTGCAGGACATTATATTGCAAACGGCTACACTGTAAAATACCTTGAGCTAAATTAAAAATACTTCTTGACAAAATGGTAACTTTTTGGTATAATATATAATATGATAAAATTTAGTTGGAAGAAGCTTAATGATACACTAAATTGGAGTATACAAGCAGTTGTAAAACACTTTTATACTAAACTTCCTCTACCTGCTGGAGACTGCTATATCTTAAATATAGAAGAATTGTTGCAAAAAGAAGCTAATGTAAGTTCTAATTATGACATTTATCTATATATAGAATTAGCCAGTAAAAGAAGTTTATTTGACTACAAAATGCGAGGAGTAAAACATTTAAAACTTGCACTAGTAGAACCCCATTTGATACCGATGATTGAAGAATCATCTATATTAAATATAGAAAACGATAACGTACATTTTAAATATGAATAACAGGAGAATACAGTATGACAATTAAATTTACAGATCTGCAAGGTAAAGCTACCAAATCCGGCCCCGAAAGATTTAAGCCTGAGTTTGGTCAAAATAGAATTAGAATAGTAGGTGGGGTAGTTCCCAGCTATAAGTATTGGTTGAAAACTAAGGATAATACTCCGGTACCCTTAGAGTGTCTATCTTTTGATAGAGAAAAAGAAATATTCAATAACAGATTGCAAGATCCAGTTAGAGAAGCCTTTCCAGATAAGAAATGCTCTTGGGCATATCAGTCTTTCGTAATTGATCGTAAAGATGGAAAGGTAAAACTTTTTGACCATAAGAAAAAACTATTTGAAGCTATCCTTGATGCAGCTAAACAAAAACTTGGTGACCCTACCAATGTTGAAACTGGATGGGATATAGTCTTTACAAAGACAAAAACCGGTCCTCAAACTTTTAATGTTGAGTACAAGCTAGAGACCTTTAAATTGGAACCTAGTGCACTAACAGATGAAAATATAGCAGCAATAGCAGAAGCTGGTAAAATTGAAGATATTACAGTTCGTCCCACCGTTGAAGAGTTACAGCTCTTCATTAAGAATTATATCGTTGGAGACGAGCCAGAAGAAGAGAAGGAAGAAGATACTCCGGAAGAATTCGACGACGACATCCCTTTTTAAATAAGTAAGTAGTAAGTAATTAGGGGGAATACCTATTCCCCCTAGTTGCTTTTTTGTGTTTAAATTTTGAGCAGGATAATAATGAAGATATTATTTACAGCAGATTTACATATTCGTATAGGGCAAAAGAACATACCAAAACCTTGGGCATTAACCCAATATGATATAATGTTCGCAGAATTAGACAGAGTATTCAAAGAATACGAATGTCAATTAGAAGTACATGGTGGAGATATTTTTGATAAGATGCCTTCAATGGAAGAGTTAAATTTATATTTAAAATATCTAACTAAGTATCAACGTCCCCGTATTATATATGATGGTAACCATGAAGCCACAAAACGTGGAGATACGTTTTTGAAATATATGGAGTTTATGCTACCAACTAGCAATATATTAGTAACTTCCTATGAGGGTGTATATACTCAGTGGGGCTGGAATTTTGATATTCTACCTTATTGCGATTTACACAAATTAAAAGATGTAGAGCCTAGAAATAAACTATTATTTACTCATGTAAGAGGTGAAATTCCACCTCATGTAAAACCTGAAGTAGATCTAGAATTATTTGATAAATGGGATCTAGTACTTGCAGGCGATTTGCACGCACATAGTAATTCGCAGAGAAATATTCTGTATCCAGGAAGCCCTAGAACAGTTACTTTTCATAGAAAAAATGTAGAACTAGGAGTTATTGTGATAGAAACAGATACTTTAGAGTGTGAATGGGTAAAAATTGAAATACCCCAATTAATTAGAAAAACCGTTAATTCATCTGCTGAAATGGTGAAAACAGAAGTAGATCATACAATCTATGAACTTACAGGAAATGTATTGGATCTAGCAAAAATTGATAAAGATTCAGAATTATTAGATAAAAAGATAGTACTAAATGATTCTCCAGCATCGTTAGAGTTAAAAAACCTAACTATTGAAGAAGAGTTAGAGAAGTATCTTATAGAAATAGTTAAACTTCCTAATAGTGAAGTAGAAAAAGTAATGGAGGTTCATTTTGATTATAGTCTTTGAAAGATTAGAATTTAGTAATTGTTTTTCTTATGCCAATGGAAACATTATTGATCTGGATAAAAACCCCCTGACTCAATTAACAGGTACTAATGGTGCGGGAAAAACATCTATACCTATGATACTACAAGAAGTAACATATGGTAAGAATATAAAGAACATAAAAAAGCAAGACATAGCTAACAATAAGTCAGGGGTAAAGGGATTTGATATCAAGCTTTTCTTTAGAAAGGAGGAGTCTGATATTGTCAAAAAGTATGAAATACGGTTAAACAGAAAAGCCTCCTTAAGTCTAAAGCTATTTGAAGATGGAAAAGATATTTCTTCTCACACTTCACTTAACACCTACAAGACTATATCTTCGATCCTAGGGATAGAAGATTTTAAGGTTTTCTGTCAATTGATCTATCAGCACTCAACTGATAGTTTAGAGTTTTTAACCGCTACGGATACTAATCGTAAAAAGTTTTTAATTAGTTTATTACAATTAGATAGGTATTTGGAATTACATGAACACTACAAACAAAAAACTAAGGAAATTAGCTCAGAAATATCATCTTTGTCCGGGAGCGTTAGTACTATCTCTTCTTGGATTACAAAGCATGATAACATGGATCTTAGTCCGCTCGTTTTAAAAGAAGTACCGCCAGTAGATGAGACGCTTATAGTAAAAGAAGCAGAAATAAAGAATAAACTGGCAAATATACAAGAGATAAATAATAAGATCAATAGGAATAACGAGTACAAAAGGATGCTCGATAGTCTTAACTCGAAGTATTATCTTACTCCTGCGC
>BS_KBA_SWE02_21mDRAFT_10000605_pt1 | contig 13544 bp, 11 predicted proteins | sample BalSeasSWE02_21m_FD_9196 | JGI IMG/M metagenome (IMG submission 9196)
TGTAACGAGTAACTGGTAGCAGGGATTTGACTCCAAATTCAAAACTTGTAAATCCAAAGTTTATATTTCAACTAAACTTCTAATATTTAATATCATACATCAAATATTTTCAAACAAAATTACCCAAACTATATATTCATTTTGTAACGAGTAACTGGTAGCAGGGATTTGACTCCAAATTCAAAACTTGTAAATCCAAAGTTTATATTTCAACTAAACTTCTAATATTTAATATCATATATCATATATTTTCAAACAAAATTACCCAAACCATTCATTTTCTTTTTGTTAGTATCAAAATAATTCAGTAAATTTGCACTCCTTTTTACGAGAACAGATTTAAAAAGGAATATGTTCATAAAATAATATAAATAATCTCTTGGCGTTAGTATCGTTTAAAAATCTGGATAACAATAAGATACAAATAATAATCATCAGCAAATATGTCTGAAGAAACAAAAAAAACTGAAGAGCAAGTTGATGCTACTGAAGTGAAAAAAACAGCGGCAAAAGCCGAAAAAGAAGTTAAAGCAACTGAAGAAGTAGCTGAAACTCCAAAGGTAGAAGAAGTTATAGCCGAAGCTCCAAAGGTAGAAGAGGTTATCGCCGAAGCTCCAAAGGTAGAAGAAGTTATCGCCGAAGCTCCAAAGGTAGAAGAAGTTATGGCTGAAGTTCCAAAGGTTGAAGAAGTTATTGTGGAAGCTCCAAAAGCTGAAGCTGTAAAAGTAAGTCCTAAAGAATTTTTACAAAAATTCGATTGGCACAAATACGAAGAAGGTATTGAAGCAATTGACGAAGAAAACTTAAAAGCATTTGAAGCTGCCTTAGATGGTACTTTAGGGATGGTTAAAGAGCGTGAAGTAATTGATGGTACGGTTATAAGAAAAACGGACCGTGAAGCAATTATTGATATCAACTCTAAATCAGAAGGTGTTATTTCATTAAACGAATTTCGTTACAATCCTAACTTAAAAGTTGGAGATATTGTTGAAGTTTTAGTTGACAAAAGAGAAGATAGTACAGGTCAATTGGTGTTATCTCACAAAAAAGCAAGAGTTATAAAAGCTTGGGATCGTGTAAACAATGCACACGAAACAGGTGAAGTAGTTAACGGTTTCGTTAAATGTAGAACTCGTGGTGGTATGATTGTAGATGTTTTTGGAATTGAAGCATTCTTACCAGGATCTCAAATCGATGTTAAACCAATTAGAGATTACGATCAATATGTAGAGAAAACAATGGAATTCAAAGTTGTGAAAATCAACCAAGAATTTAAAAACGTTGTGGTTTCTCATAAAGCACTTATTGAAGCTGATATTGAAATTCAGAAAAAAGAAATTATTGGTAAATTAGAAAAAGGACAAGTATTAGAAGGTGTTGTTAAAAACATTACTTCTTACGGTGTATTTGTTGATTTAGGTGGTGTTGACGGTTTAGTTCACATTACAGATTTATCATGGTCTAGAATCAATCACCCAAGTGAAGTGGTTGAGTTAGATCAAGTATTAAACGTTGTAATTCTTGATTTTGATGATGAAAAAACAAGAATCCAATTAGGTTTAAAACAATTGAATGCGCACCCTTGGGAAGCATTAGACGACGCTATTAAAGTTGGTGACTCAGTAAAAGGTAAGGTAGTTGTAATTGCTGATTATGGTGCATTTATTGAAGTAGCTCAAGGAGTTGAAGGATTAATTCACGTTTCTGAGATGTCTTGGTCAACACATTTACGTTCTGCACAAGATTTCGTATCTGTNGGTGATGAAGTTGAAGCACAAGTTTTAACTTTAGATAGAGAAGAAAGAAAAATGAGTTTAGGTATTAAGCAATTGCATCCAGATCCTTGGACTGACATTGCTAAAAAATATCCAGTTGGTTCAACCCATACAGGTATTGTACGTAACTATACTAATTTTGGTGTTTTTGTTGAATTAGAAGAAGGAATTGACGGATTGGTATACATTTCTGATCTTTCTTGGACTAAGAAAATTAAACATCCATCTGATTTCACTTCAGTTGGTGATAAATTAGAAGTTCAAGTATTAGAATTAGATATTGAAGGACGTAAATTGAATTTAGGTCATAAACAAACTAACGACAATCCTTGGGATGTTCACGAAGATACTTACGCTATTGATTCTGTTCATAAAGGTACAGTAAAAGATAAAAGCGATAAAGGTTTAATCATTACTTTTGAAGATGGTGTAGAGGCATTTGTTCCAAGTAGATTTACTACGAAAGAAGATGGTTCTAAATTAGCTAAAGGTGATGCTGATGAATTCAAAGTTATTGAATTTAACAAAGAATTCAGAAGAATTGTTGCTTCACATACTTCAATTTTTAAAGCACAAGAAGAGAAAAATATCAAAGTAGCTCAGAAAAAAGCTGAAACTGCTGAAAAAACAACTTTTGGTGATTTAAATGAGGACTTAGCGGCATTAAAGAAAAAAATGGAAGGAGGTAAATAAGCTCCACTAAATTTTTTAATATATAAAGGCTGTATCAATTGATACAGCTTTTTTTTTCGTTATTAAATCAATAAGATTACCTTTGCAACCTAAATAAAAACAATGGCTTTAATAAAATCAATTTCAGGAATAAGAGGTACTATTGGAGGTGAAGTAAACAACAATTTAACACCTATAGATGCCGTAAAATTTGCTGCAGCTTATGGGATGTGGCTTAAAAATAATTCAAAAAAGGAAAACTTAACAGTTGTAATTGGTAGAGATGCTCGTATTTCGGGTAAAATGGTAAGTAGTTTGGTTAGTAATACCTTAGTTGGTTTAGGAATCAATGTTTCAGACATTGGTTTATCAACAACACCAACGGTTGAAGTTGCTGTTGCTTTAGATGAGGCAGATGGTGGTATCATAATCACTGCAAGTCACAATCCAAAACAATGGAACGCCTTAAAATTATTAAATGCTAAAGGTGAGTTTTTGAATGCAGCAGAAGGAGAAGAAATATTGGCAATAGCAGAAAAAGACGGTTTTATTTTTGCTGAAGTTGATGATTTAGGAAAATATAGAAAGAAACAAGGTTATATAAATAAGCACATCAATGAAGTTTTAAAACTAAACTTGGTTGATGTAGAAGCTATTAAAAAAGCGAATTTTAAAGTGGTAGTTGATGCTGTGAATTCAACAGGAGGTATTGCAATTCCTGCCTTACTTGAAAGGTTAGGTGTTGAATGTGTTCAGTTGTATTGTGAACCAAATGGCGAATTTCCTCACAATCCAGAACCTTTAAAAGAACATTTAACTGATATTTCAGAATTGGTTGTAAAAGAAAAAGCCGATGTAGGAATTGTTGTTGATCCGGATGTTGACAGACTGGCATTGGTTTGTGAAGACGGTTCTATGTTTGGAGAAGAATATACCTTGGTTGCCTGTGCAGATTATGTGTTGGGAAAAACCAAAGGAAATACAGTTTCTAATTTATCTTCATCCAGAGCTTTAAGAGACATTACAATAAAACATGGTGGAGAATATCAGGCAAGCGCAGTTGGTGAAGTAAATGTGGTTGAATTAATGAAAGCTTCAAATGCTATTATTGGTGGAGAAGGAAATGGAGGAATTATTTACCCTGAATCACACTATGGAAGAGATTCATTGGTTGGTGTTGCGTTGTTTTTATCGCATTTGGCAACTTCAAAAATGTCTTGTAAAAAATTAAGAGATAGTTATCCAAGCTATTATATGAGCAAGAATAAAATTGAATTAACACCTCAAATTAACGTTGATGCAATTTTAGAAACCATTGCTTCGAATTATAAAAATGAAGATGTTATTACCATTGACGGAGTGAAAATTAATTTTGAAACAGAATGGATTCATTTAAGAAAATCCAATACGGAACCAATTATTAGAATTTATACTGAAAGTACTTCACAAAAAAGTGCTGATGAATTGGCAGTTAGGTTTATTTCTGAAATAAAAAATTGTATATAATTATTAAAAATGAAAAAGTTATTAATAGCATTTGTAATGCTGCAAACAGTTGCCTTTTATGCTCAAGAGTTTGAGGTAGCGAAAGATACTGTAGTTAAAATAAACTTTGATGATGTTGCACACAATAAAGGAAGAATGTTTATTTATTGGGGCTGGAATAGAAGTAATTATTCAAAATCAGACATCACTTTTAAAGGCGATGATTATAACTTCACTTTAGACAATGTAACGGCAGAAGACAAGCCAAAACCATTTGGTATTTATTATTTTAAACTTGATGAAGTTACAATTCCGCAAACCAATTTTAGAGTGGGTTACTTTTTTCATGACCATTACAATGTTGCTTTGGGTGTAGACCACATGAAATATGTGATGCGGAATGACCAAACTGTTCATATTAGTGGTAATATTAACAATGGAAGCGGGGATTATGATGGGATTTATAACAATGATGACATTTTTTTAGATGAAGATTTTTTAACTTTTGAACATACCGATGGTTTAAACTATGTTACAGTTGAAGTTAATAGATTTGATACTGTAGATAATTGGATTGGTTTTTCAGTAAAAAATATTGATATCAATTTAACTGAAGGTATAGGAGTTGGAGTTTTATATCCAAAAACCAATACTCAAATTTTGGGAAATGAACGTTATGACGAGTTCCATGTTTCTGGTTTTGGAATGTCAGCTCACGTTGGATTGGATTTAACGTTTTTTAAATATTTCTTTATTCAATATAATTTCAAAGCGGGTTATATCAATATGCAGGATATTAGAACAACTGCAAACACTTCCGATTCTGCTTCACAACATTTTACTTTTCTCGAAAACATGTGGGTATTTGGAGGTAAATTTAGTCTGACAAAGAATAAAAAATAAACCTATTGAAATCAAAAATGTGCTAAAAACTTGATTGCGTTTTTAGCACATTTTTTTTATAAAATATTGAGTTATTAATTCTTTTGATGAATGGATCCAGAGCCACTGGAATTTGCTTTTACAATTGTTGGGTTACCAGTATACATAACATTCCCTGACCCTGAGGTTTTTGCATTTATTTCATTGATGGCATTTACTTTAATATTCCCTGAACCTGAAATTTTTGCATTTACAATATTTGCAGTTAGTTCTGATGAATTTATATTTCCTGAACCAGAAATACCACAAGAAAACACATCAGTTTTTCCATTTAAATTCATATTTCCTGAGCCTGCAATGCTAGAAGATAAATTTGTGCTAGCAACACCCAATTTAAAACTTCCAGATCCTGATAAACTCAAATCTAAATTTTCAGCATTTAGTGTGCCTTCTGAATGAATATCACCTGAACCAGCCAATGAAACACCTTCAACAGATTCATAAGAAACAGTTATATGAATGGTTTTAGAATTTCTAATATTTACGCCTTTTTTAAACTTAATTTTTAAAGTTCCATCAACAACTTCCGTAACAATTACTTCCATTAAATTTTCACTGGCTTTTATGGTAATAGCGCCTTCTTTTCCTTTAACTAAAGTAACGTCAAATGAACCCGAAACATTTATTTTATCAAAACTATTAACAGTTCTTGTTGTGGTAATAATCTCGCCATTTGCTTTAATATTTTCATTTTGAGCTTTAGTATTCAAACTAAAAATGAGTAGTGTTGCAACGAATATTTGTGTGATTGTTTTCATTTTATTGATCTTAATTATTTGTAAAGGTGACATTTCCGTAGCTGGATTTTATATTTATTTTACTATTCGGGTTTGGTGATTTAAAATAACCTTCATAATATTTTGAAGTGGTTTTTGAAATTTCTTTGTTAAAAGTGAAATTGTCATCAAATTTTAAATTGCCATAACTTAAGTTTGCTTCAAGGTTAAATGATGAAGCAGCATTTACACCAAATTTCATTTGAGTATAGGAAGATACAACGGTTAGCTGTTTAAAATCAGGCGCTAATGAATTGATTTTTAACGAACCATAATCGATATTAAAAACACCAGATCCGCTTAATTTTTCAACTGTTGTGTGCATATAATCACAATTGCCATTTAAGTTGTTGGCGGTTTTAATTTTTAAATCGCCATAATCACATTTGTAATCTAAAGTATTGATCGTGCCAATTGATAAATGAGAGTAATCTGCATTTAATTTTACATTTCCTGTTTTTTCAATATGTAAGGTCGAATAATCTGCATTTACGGTACCATTTTTCATAAATTCAATGGTAGATTTATTGGTGTAATCCATATTTATAGTGTTTGAATTGTTTAACAATTCACCAATATTAATTTTACCATAATCGCAACTTATTTTTGCACTTCCTTCTAATTTGTCTAAACCAATTCCGCCATAATCATTTGAAAGATCCACATTGTTAGTTACGGGCATTTTAATCAGATAATTAATTTCCATGTTCACATTGCTTTTATTCCCCCAAAGATTCCAGGAATTTGAACTTTTTTCAATCATTGTTTTGGCTGAAACAGTACTTGAACTAGCTTCAAAAGCAACAGTAATTTCATTCAAACGTTCCTGTACTTTTTCTTCATTATCACCATTGGTAGTAATGCTCACAATAATTTCTATTTTGTTTGAAGTGTTGGTTACAATATCAATATTTCCAAATTTATTTGAAATATTTAGCAGGGCATCTTTGTTAACGGTGTACTCTTTTTTAATGACTTTATTTTTTGTGTACTTTCCTTTTTTTTCAGTTGCAGTTATTGCAAGTGGTATTAGGATAAAAATGAGTAATATTTTATACATAGTTTTCATTGTCTTGGGTTTTTAGTTGTTTAACTTCTTCAATTTTTAATAATAAACCTTGTAAAACTTCTATTCGCTGTTGAAAATTGGAAATCATTGCGTAAATAATTCTTTTGTCTTCGGTACTTTCTTTGAGCTCTAAAGTAAGTGCGTTATATTGTGTTTCAAGTTTATTCAATTGATTCAATCCATCTGTAATTATTTGTTCTGTATCAATATTTCGTTCTTTTTTTACATCGTTCAATTCTTTTTCAATGATGGAAACAAAATAACTTTGAGTTTCTTCCATTTCTGTTGATACACTTGCTAACTGCATGCCTTTGTTAGAGAATTCTTTACCAATCCAAATACCAACAAATAAAATAATAGAGGCAGCAATAGCTATTTTTGTTATAATAGTAAATATATTTTTACCTGTATTTTTTTTATGAAGTTTCGCTTCAAATCGTTCAAAATGACCAATTGTAGGTTCTTCCAAATCAAATTGATTTTCTAATTCTTTAAATATGTTTTCTAAATTATCTTTCATTGGTTTCAGATAAAAGTTGTCTTAATTTTTGTTTTGCTCTTGAGATCGTTGTTCTGCTGTTTTCATACGATATATTCATAATTTCAGCAATTTCTTCATAATCATATCCTTCAATTAAATTTAAAGTAATGGCAACTTTGTAATTGTTCTTAAGTTGTGATACTTTGTTTAATATTTCATGAGTGGATAAAATAGGGTAATTAACCTGTTCCTCATTCACCTCTTTTATAGTCACTTTTTCAAGTGAAACAGTTTCTATTCTATTATTTTTTTTCAATGCTGTTAAGCTGTTATTGATGACTATTTTTTTTAACCAGGCACCAAAAGTTACATTTTCACTAAAAGAATCTAATTTTGTAAATGCTGCTAAAAACGATTCCTGCATAATATCTTCAGCCTCAAAACGATCATTCATAATTCTATAAGCAGTGTTAAACATTGCTTTATAATATTGCTTATAAATTGTAAACTGAGCCGATTTATCTCCTTTTTTACAACGTGTAACAAGCTGGTCCGTATGTTGATCTTCTGGTTTCAATAATCGATTTCTATTAAAAAGACATATAAATATTTAAACTGTTACAGTTTTATTTAAAATTACTTAAAAAAAAGATGTTGGATGCTGTTTTTTGGCATAACTATTGAAATTTATCAATTGAAAAACACAATAACTTAATATTAAGTTGTTGGTAATCATAATAATAAATTATTTTTGTCTTATCTATTTCTTATAGGTAGAAATTTAAAATGACAAAATGACCCGATATAGACTATGAGTAAATCGAAATTTTTAAAAATGGACAATCTGTCATTACAACATATTTTAGATGACGACGCTGATTTAATTCCTTTAATGACGCCAGAAGATGAGGAAGAAATCAATAGGGAAGAGATTCCTGATACTTTACCAATATTACCTTTGCGCAACACGGTATTATTTCCTGGTGTTGTAATCCCAATTACAGCCGGACGAGATAAATCGATTCAGTTAATTAAAGAAGCCTACAAAGGAAATAAGATCATTGGTGTAGTTGCACAAAAAAATGAAAGTGTAGAAGACCCTACAATCAACGATATTTATAAAGTTGGAACGGTAGCGCGTATTTTACGAATGTTAAAAATGCCCGATGGCAATACAACTGTTATCATTCAAGGTAAAAAACCTTTTGAAATTGATAGTCTTGTACAAGAAGAGCCTTATATCAAGGCAATTACCAAAAAACGTGTTGAGGATCGTTCTGAAGAAAAAGAGCCTGAATTTGAAGCTATTATAGATTCAATAAAAGATATGGCTGTTCGCATTATCAAAGAAAATCCGAACTTGCCTTCTGAAGCTTCTTTTGCTATTAAAAATATTGAAAGCAAACCTTTTTTAATCAATTTTGTTTCTTCAAACATGAATTTAAAAGTTGAAGAAAAACAGCAGTTGTTAGAAACTGAAAATTTGAAAGAAAGAGCTTTATTGACTTTAAAGAAAATGGATGTTGAATTGCAGCGTTTGGAATTGAAAAACGTAATTCACTCTAAAACGCGTTCTGATATGGATCAGCAACAACGTGAATATTATTTACATCAACAGCTAAAAACAATCCAGGAAGAATTGGGTGGCGTTTCGTATGATGAAGAGCTCGATGAACTGCGTGTAAAATCCAAAACTAAAAAATGGAATGATCACGTAAAAGAAATTTTTGAAAAAGAACTGGGGCGTTTACAAAGAATGAATCCGCAAGTTGCTGAATATTCGGTACAACGCAATTATTTAGACTTGTTGTTAGATTTACCTTGGAATGAATATTCTCAGGATAAATTTGACTTAAAACGTGCTCAAAGAATTTTGGATCGTGACCACTTTGGTTTGGAAAAGGTAAAAGAACGTATTATTGAACATTTGGCTGTATTAAAATTAAAAGGAGATATGAAATCTCCAATTATTTGTTTGTATGGCCCTCCGGGAGTTGGTAAAACATCTTTAGGGAAATCTATTGCCGAAGCACTTGGTCGTAAATATGTGAGAATGTCATTGGGTGGTGTTAGGGATGAAGCAGAAATTCGTGGACATAGAAAAACATATATCGGCGCTATGCCGGGTAGAATTATAAAAGATATTAAAAAAGCAGGAACTTCAAATCCGGTTTTTGTTTTGGATGAAATTGATAAATTGGCTTCTTCAAGCCATAATGGCGACCCTTCATCGGCGATGTTGGAAGTATTGGATCCGGAGCAAAACACTTCTTTTTATGATAATTTTTTAGAATTGGATTACGATTTATCCAAGGTTTTATTTGTTGCAACTGCCAATAGTTTATCTACAATTCCTTGGGCATTGAGAGATAGAATGGAGATTATCAATGTTTCAGGTTATACGATTGAAGAAAAAGTAGAGATTGCAAAACGTCACTTGTTGCCAAAGCAATTAAAAGAGCACGGACTTACCAAAGAGCATTTGGAAATGGGGAAGAAGCAATTAGAAAAAATTGTTGAGGCCTATACACGTGAATCTGGTGTAAGAGGTTTGGAAAAACAAATTGCAAAAATGGTGCGTTATGCAGCAAAATCTATTGCAATGGAAGAAACCTATGAGGTGAAAATTACCAACGATATTATTGAAAAAGTGTTAGGACCTTCACATTTAGAAAGGGATAAATATGAAAGTAATGATGTGGCTGGTGTTGTAACAGGTTTGGCCTGGACAAGTGTTGGTGGTGATATTTTATTTATAGAATCTATTATTTCAAAAGGAAAAGGGCTTACCATTACTGGAAATATTGGAAATGTGATGAAAGAATCTGCAACCATTGCTATGGAATACATCAGAGCCAATGCGAGTGATTTTGGAATTACACCTGAATTGTTAGATGAATACAAAGTGCATATGCACATTCCAGAAGGCGCAACGCCAAAAGACGGACCAAGTGCAGGGATTACCATGTTAACTTCTTTAGTGTCGGTATTTACACAGCGTAAAGTGAAATCTAAATTGGCTATGACTGGTGAAATTACGTTAAGAGGTAAAGTTTTACCGGTAGGAGGAATCAAAGAAAAAATATTGGCTGCAAAACGTGCCAATATCAAAGAAATAATTCTTTGTAAGGAAAATAAAAAGGACATTGAAGAAATTAAAGAGTCGTATTTAAAAGGACTTACATTTCATTATATCACTGAAATGAAAGAAGTGATAGATTTGGCATTGACAAAACAAAAAGTGCCAAATGCTAAAAAATTAACGCTTTCAAAAAGACCTAAAAAAGTTGAATAAATCAATAAATCAAACAAAAAATCCTGAAACATTTCAGGATTTTTTATTTAGATGATNTTCTGTAGTTCGGTTNTTAAAATTTGTTTTGTCAAACTGCCCCCCCCTTGTCGAAGTTTAGGTTGGTCTATATGCAAATTTTTAATAATTTCTAACATCTATAATTCGACCATTTTTTAATTTTTTGGTAACATCTAAATTGTAAATTTTTTGAGCAACTTCCTTTGGTGTAGTTAATTCTCCATGCTCGTAAAAATCAATAAAACGTTGAACCGATTTGAAATTTTCGGGTGGTGTATTTCTAGCTGCAGCTTGCATATCGGTATCCACAATTCCAGGATAAATGGAGACAATTTTTACACCATTTTTAATTTTTTTCTGTTCTTTAGAAATTACTTTGGTCATCATATCCAAACCAGCTTTTGAAGCGCAATACATAGACCAGCTTTCATAAGGATTGATAGCAGCGCCAGAAGAAATATTAAATATTCTCTTTTTGCAATCCCAACCTTTAGTCAGGTTTATAAATAAAGAACTTAAAATTAAAGGTGCTGTTAAGTTTACGCGAAGTGTATAACTAATTTCTTCTGGGGTTAAATTTTCAACGGTGTTAACGGTTCCTAAATCACCCGCATTATTGATTAAAGTTAAAATTTTAGTATTGTTTTTATCCAGGTGTGAAAAAATTTCTTGGACAGTAGCTTCAATGGTTTCAACCTTACTTAAATCACATTGGTACTGTTCTTCGGTGTATAATTTTTCCTTTTTACTTCTTGCAATAGAAATAACGCGATAACCATTTTTATGATATTCATTGGCCAAGCCAAGTCCTAATCCTTTCGTTCCTCCGGTAATAATGACTATTTTTTCCATAAAGGCTTTGTTATTTTTTTAAAGTATTTTCATATAAATTTACCCAATCTTCAACAGTTATTTTTCGCATGAATGCTCCAATCAATTCAAAAGGAATTTCTGCTGCTTTTTTAAAACGAATACAGCTTTTCCCCATATCTAATTTGTGTTTGCAATGTTTAGGGTATGCTGCGACAAACCAATCTAAAATTTCAGGACTCGCATAAATTCCCATATGATATAAGGCAATAAAATTCTTTTGAGATGCTATATTTACAAAAGGTAGCGGTAAATCGGCATTACAGTGATAACCATTTGGATAAATACTTTTTGGCACCACGTATCCAATCATTCCATAACTCATTTGCTCTTCAAAACCTTTGGGAATATTGTTTAAAATGGTTGCTCTTAATTTTTTAAAATAAGGCATGCGGTCTTCAGGAATTTGAGCAATGTAATCTTCCGGAGTGTTTGCTTTAATTTGCATAGCTGTAGTCATTGAGAACTATGCTAAGTTATAAATTATTTATAAAACTTTTTTGCTTCATTCCAAAAAACATCCATTTCGTCAAGTGACATATCGTGAAGTGATTTGCCGATTTTTTTTGCTTCGGTCTCTAAATACTGAAAACGATTGATGAATTTTTTATTGGTACGTTCCAAAGCATTTTCAGGACTTACGTTTATAAAACGGGCATAATTAATCATTGAAAATAAAACATCTCCAAATTCGGCTTCTATTTTATCTGTATTTCCTCTTTCAATTTCAGCATTTAATTCGTTCAATTCTTCCTGAACTTTTGCCCAAACCTGTTCAGGTTTTTCCCAATCAAAACCAACACCAGCAACTTTATCTTGTATCCTATTGGCTTTAACCATAGCGGGTAATCCTTTTGGGACGCCTTCTAAAACCGAAGTTTTACCTTCTTTTAATTTCAGTTTCTCCCAGTTTTGTTTTACCTCCTCTTCATCTTTAACAACAACATCTCCGTAAATGTGAGGATGGCGATGGATTAATTTTTCAGCAATTGAATTGGAAACATCGGCAATGTCAAAATCGTTTGTTTCAGAACCAATTTTTGCATAAAACACAATGTGAAGTAGCACATCACCCAATTCATTTTTGATTTCTTGCAAATCATTATTCAGAATGGCGTCGCCTAATTCATAGGTTTCTTCAATGGTTAAATGTCGAAGAGATTGAAAGGTTTGCTTTTGATCCCACGGACATTTAGAACGCAACTCGTCCATAATGTCTAATAAACGACCAAAGGCTTGGAGTTGCTGTTCTCTTGTATTCATATTATGCTTCTTCCGTTTCTTCTTCGCTTTCTTTAAATTATACCATTGCAACACTTTTTTAATGTTTGAAGTATAAACACGTTCTTCGTCAAAATTTGGTAAAATTTCACGGAAATAAGAAATTAAAACTTTGTCGTTTTCTTTAGGGCTAATAGCTGCAGCTCCATTTTCTTTTTCACCAATTGTTTTAAAAATTACACGAAGCGGAATTTCTTCTTCATACGTATAAATGGCGATTTCATTTAAAGCACTTATGTTGTGAGTTGCTGTTACGGCCATTTTTTTTCCGTCTAACAACGATTCAACAATAATACCACCTTTTGATTGTGCTTTAATTTCAAACAATCCTGGTTTTCCGTTAATTGATACAATATCTTTTAGTTCCATATATTTATTTTCTTTTTAATAAAGGAAATTTCATCCTGTAATCAGGGCTTACATTTCCTTTTGAAATATTTTCTAATTTCTTTTTAATCAATCGTTTTTTTAAGGATGAAATTTTATCGGTAAACAAAATTCCTTCAATATGATCGTATTCGTGTTGTACAACTCTTGCTGCCAAACCATCTAAAACATCGGTATGTTTTACAAAGTTTTCATCAAAATATTCAATGGTTACTTTTTCCTGTCTAAAAACATCCTCTCTAATGTCCGGAATACTTAAGCAACCTTCGCTAAAAGCCCATTCATCACCATCTTCACTTAAAATTTTAGCATTGATAAATGTTTTTTTAAAGTTGCTAAGAAACGTACGTTCTTCATCTTCTAAATCCTCATCAGCACCAAAAGGTGAGGTATCAACAATAAAAAGACGGATTGCTTTTCCAATTTGAGGAGCAGCCAAACCAACGCCTTGCGCATTAACCATGGTTTCTTTCATGTTTTCAATCAACGCAGC
>BS_KBA_SWE02_21mDRAFT_10000606_pt1 | contig 13527 bp, 9 predicted proteins | sample BalSeasSWE02_21m_FD_9196 | JGI IMG/M metagenome (IMG submission 9196)
CGTAGGATTATCAACAATGAATGCTCAAGAAATGGATCATTCTAAAATGAAAAAAGACACTACAAAAATGGTGGACCATTCTAAAATGGAAATGAAAGCAATGTTCGCCTGCCCAATGAAATGTGAAGGAGAAAAAAAATATGAGAAGCCAGGGAATTGTCCAAAATGCAAAATGGATCTTAAAAAAGCCGAGATGAAACCTCTATATACTTGTTCAATGCATCCTGAAGTTGTGAATGGTAAAAAAGGAGAATGCCCAAAATGTGGGATGAAACTTATAGAGAAGAAAATGGAAATGAAAAAGGAAAAAGAAGATTCTCATGAAGGGCATAAACATTAATATTTTTAATTTGAAATAAAAGTAAAATGAAAAAAATAAAATTAATTGTTTTAGTTACGCTTTGTGTGACCATAAATTTAAATGCTCAAGAACATAATCATACAAATTCAAATCCAGACAAGACCGAAATAACTAAAAAGAAACCTCTTAGTCCACATACGTCTACAATGGCAATGATTGGAGGAGCACATATTCACATAGATTATTCATCGCCTGGTGTGCGTGGACGCATCATTTTTGGTGGATTATTGCCTTATAATGAAGTTTGGCAAGCAGGTGCACATAAGACCACTTGGATTGAAACTGATAAAAATCTGATTATTGGAGGGGAAATTTTACCAGCTAGCAAGTATGGTTTTTTTGTAATTCCTGGAAAAGAAACTTGGAAAGTAATGTTTAATAAGCAATGGGATCAGCATGGAAAAGATGAATATAATGAAGCCGAAAACGTGGTAAGTATGGAGATAGTTCCAGAAAAACTTATTGAGATTCAAGAATCCTTACTTTATGAAGTAATAAAAACAGATGAAAATAAAGGGGTGATTTCACTAGCTTGGGAAAAAGTAAAAATTGAAATTCCATTTTCAGTGGCTAAAAATTAGAAAACAGCCAAAAAGGAATCATTTGATATCCTACTGAATAAATAATAATGAATCCAAATTTAGAAACATTTATGCTTCAAAATGCAAAGGTTCAATCAGAAATTAATAATAATTAAAATAGTAAAAGATGAAAAAAGTAATTTTAAGTATGGCATTTTTTGCCATTATCGGATTAACACAAAGTTTTGGTCAAGAAACCAAACAGAACGATGAAAAAAAAGCCATTAGTAAAACTGAAAAAACCATTTCTTTTGGAGTAAGAGGTAATTGTGGAATGTGTAAAACTACCATAGAAAAAGCTGCAAACAGTGTTAAAGGAGTTTCAAGTGCTGTTTGGGATAAAGAAAATAAAAAAATTGATGTGACTTTTAAGAATTCAAAAATGGATGAAATGGCTGTTCATAATGCGATTGCTGCATCTGGTTATGACACCGAAAAAGTAATGGGAAATACGGAAGCATACAAACAATTACCTGGTTGTTGTAAATATGACCATTCTATGAAAATGAATCAAACTGGTGAGGTTAAAACTGATGATCATAGCGGTCATAAACATTAAAGATTAAAGGTGGAGAAAAGAGAATGTTAATACTAAAAGCTGTTATAAATCACGTTTTTTAATTACACATTTTCTTTTCTCTTTCATCAAGAAAAATAAAACATTAATTGTCATAGTTTAATCAATTAATTATGAAACATTTCTATAAAATATCTGGAATGACTTGCAATGGTTGTAGAACCAATGCAGAAAATACGTTTAATAATATAAAAGGTGTATTAAAAGCTACTGTTAATTTAGAGGAAGAGAAGGCTGAAGTTGAAATGGAGTCTCATATTCCAATTAAAACTTTACAACAAGAATTTTTAAATGCTGGACTTCATTATACTATTGCTGAATTTGATCCGAATGAAAAAAAAGCTGAAATAAAACCTATTAAAAAGGTAAAGGGTAATGGTGTTTTTTATTGTCCAATGCATTGCGAAGGAGATAAAACATACGATCTAATGGGTGATTGCCCTGTTTGTGGTATGGATTTAGTTGAACAACCGAAACTAATTCAAAGCGTTCAATACACATGTCCAATGCATCCTGAGATTATTCAAGACTCACCTGGTTCGTGCCCAATATGCGGAATGGATTTAGTGCCTCTAACACCAGAAGAAACTGCTGAAAGTAAAACATACAATTCCTTACTTAGGAAAATGAAAATTTCATTGGTTTTTTTTTTTTTTTTTTTTTTTTTTTTGCCTCAAATATATTGGGATTGGTTTCAACTTTTTTTAACAATTCCCATCGTATTTTATACTTGTTGGATGTTTTTTGAACGTGCTTGGAAATCTATAATTACTTGGAATTTAAATATGTTCACCTTAGTTGGTATTGGAACTGGAGCAGCGTTTATATTTAGTATTATTGGATTACTTTTCCCTGATGTTTTCCCTCAAGAATTTAAAACCGAAGAGGGAACTGTAAATATGTATTTTGAAGCTACGGCCGTTATTTTAACCTTGGTGTTATTAGGTCAATTACTAGAGGCAAAAGCACATAGCCAAACAAGTGGTGCTATTAAAGAATTGTTGAAACTAGCACCTTCAGAAACTACACTAATTGTAAATGGAGAAGACAAAATAGTATCAATTCATTCCATAAAAAAAGATGATTTATTACGTGTAAAACCAGGCGAAAAAATACCTGTTGATGGTGTTATTGTGGAAGGAAATAGCCATATTGATGAATCTATGATAACCGGAGAGCCCATTCCTGTTGATAAAAAAGAAGCTGATAAAGTTAGTTCAGGAACCATCAATGGAACGAAATCTTTTATAATGAAGGCCGAAAAAGTGGGTTCTGAAACCTTGTTATCTCAAATCATTCAAATGGTGAGTGATGCAAGTCGCTCACGAGCACCTATTCAAAAATTAGCAGATACCATTTCAAGGTATTTTGTACCTATTGTAGTATTGGTTTCTATTTTAACATTTATTATTTGGGCAAATTTCGGGCCTGATCCAGCTTTGGTATATGGTTTTGTAAATGCTGTTGCAGTATTAATAATTGCTTGTCCTTGCGCTTTAGGTTTAGCCACTCCAATGTCTGTAATGGTAGGAGTTGGTAAAGGGGCTCAAAACGGTGTTTTAATTAAAAATGCAGAAGCCCTAGAGTTAATGAATAAGGTAAATGTTCTTATTACAGATAAAACAGGAACCCTTACGGAAGGTAAACCATCGGTTGAAAAAGTATTTGCAGTTGATGGTGAAACACAAAGTTTATTAGAAAGTATAGCATCCTTAAATCAATATAGTGAGCATCCATTAGCACTGGCTATTGTAAACTATGCTAAAAGGAATGGGATTGAACTGATGAAAGCTACTAACTTTGAAGCAGTTGCAGGAAAAGGAATTATAGGCATTGTAAATAATAAAAATGTCGTTTTAGGGAATCAGAAATTATTTTTGCAATTGAATATTTCTGTTTCGAACTCTTTAAAAAAAGAAGTATTAACTGAACAAAAATTAGGAAAAACAGTGTCTTATATTGCTATTGATAAAATAGCATTGGGCTATGTAAGTATTTACGACGCTATTAAAACTTCAAGCAAAGAAGCTATTAAAGAATTAATGGATGGAGGCGTTGAGGTAATTATGCTTACTGGCGATAATGAAGATACCGCAAAGGCGGTTGCCGATGAATTAAATCTAAGTAATTTTAAAGCAAGTTGTTTGCCTGAAGACAAATTAGAATTTATTAAGAAATTACAAGCTGAAGGTAAAATTGTTGCTATGGCAGGCGATGGTATAAATGATGCCCCGGCATTAGCGCAAGCAAATGTAGGTATCGCTATGGGAACAGGAACCGATGTTGCTATAGAAAGCTCTGAAATTACGTTGGTAAAAGGTGATTTAAAAGGAATTGTGAAAGCAAAAAATTTAAGTCAGGCTGTAATGAAAAATATCAAACAAAATTTATTTTTCTCATTTGCTTATAATGTTTTAGGAGTGCCTATTGCTGCTGGTATATTTTTTCCTTTTTTTGGAATTTTATTATCTCCAATTATTGCAGCTTAGCAATGAGTTTCAGTTCTGTTTCAGTAATTACAAATTCATTAAGATTAAGAAATTCAAACATTTAAATAATAACTATAAAATTAAAAACAATTAATTAAACCAATTTACCCAATTGTTGACTGTGTTCTCNANAAATAAAAAGAGGCTGTTTGAAAATACTCAAACAGCCTCTTTTTATTATTTAGTGGAATTCAAAATTACTTTCTTATCAAACTAAAATGCCCTTTGAATTCTCTAGTTTCACCATTACTATCGGTTATTTGAGCCAAATACCAATAATCTGAAGATAACGCTTCAATATTGTTATAAACCCCATTCCAGCCTATATTATTTGCTTTGAAATTTATCAACATTTTTCCATAACGATCGTATATATAAATATTAGACTCTGGGAAAAGAGAGAAATCAACCCCTTGAACATTCCACACGTCATTTTTCCCATCATTATTTGGTGTAAAAAAGTTTGGAAATCCAAATACAAAAACGGTTACCTGCGCAATTCCACAGTTGTTTTTCTCACGAACAAAAATGGTGTGTTTTCCTGGAGAAACGCGTGTAAAAGAAGGGCTGTCCTGGAAAGGACCCGAAATATCATCTAATGAAAATTCATAGTCTCCAATTCCCAAATTTTGATTTGCCGTGATGACCGTTAAGGAATTATTATCTGAATTGTCAGTAATAAGAACATCTTCTGGCGTAATCTCTGCAATATTAGATTCTGTTATAGTTATCTCTTTTGGAAAAGATTCACATCCTGAATTTGAAGTTGCAATAACGGTATAAACACCCCCATTAAAAATTTCAGCAGTTGGTTGTTGACTTACAACATTACCTACTTGATCAAACCATTCATAGGTATAAAAACTAGTTGGATTATAGGTTAGAACTATCAAAGGGACATCGTTTAAACATACAACAGCGTCAGTATCTAAGTCAAATTCTGGTATTGGGTTCACTGTAAGTTGAATAACTGGCGCAATCCCAAAACAGCCTCCATTTACTGAACTTTCAACTCGAACCCATATCGTTTGACTGTAAGGATTTTCACTAAAATAAGCATATTCCGGATCTATTTTAGCTGTTTCGGAAAGTGCATCATCCAAATTTCTATAAAAGGAAACACGCAAACTTTGCGCAGGTAAAAACAAGGCCAATATTTCGGAGGTAGTTTGTGACAAATCAAATACATGCAATCCATCGTTCGAAGCATCATCATCACATTCAACGAGTTCGCGCATATAATTGGCAGGAAATGAAGTTACAGAAACTATTAAATCAACTTGTACAATTCTGTAACAACCATTTAATGATTCAACTCTTGCATATACTTTTGAATATGTACTATTTGAAAATGAAAATTTATTTTGAACATTGATACCCGAAGCAGCATCAATTGGCGATAAGTGGTAAGTAACTTTAAGCGCTAAATTACCCAAAGAAACAAAAGCATCAGCCTCTGCAAGATTAAAATCTACAATACCATCAGCAACTCCATCTTCATCACATTGTATAAATTGAAATACCGAGGTTAATGCATTAGGTAAAGGTTTCACTTTAATATTGAAAGAGGTATCTTTATAACAAGAAACATTGTTAGGGTTATTATTTGTGACTCTAACATAAATAATTTGTTGATTTGCACTTTTATTTGTGTAAGTAGTTGGGTTTGGTATTTGAATTAAATATTGAGGATCTTCAAAATAATCAATATCAAACACATAAGGAGATTGTCCGTTTAAAATAGCTGATGCCCTATCTCTTAAATTGAACTCATATAGTCCATTTGTATCATTCCCATCCGAAGCATCATCACAAAACTGTAAATCTGGAATATCAGAGGGTTGTGCTGGTTTTGCCGAATCAAAAACCTGTAATGTAAAACTTGTAGTATTATAACAATAAGATACCTGAGAACTTTGAATTCGGGCATAAATTGTTTCAATTGCATAGGGAGTTACATTCCTATATGGATTCGGTAAAATATTTACATTATTATCGGCATCTGACTGGGTTGCAAAATAATAAATTACAAATTTTGAAGGATTCTGACTTCCTAAAATTTCAGCATCTTTTAGCGCATTAAAATCAAATTGATAATATCCGTCGTTATTATCATCACAAATCAAAATATCATTAGGTTTATTAGCAATGGCAAAATCCAACACTTCAATTTCAAAAGATTTAACAATTGCACAAGCAGATCTTAACGTTGGCTCTGCTCTATACCAAATAGTTCTTGTTTTTGAATTATACAAACTAGGGTTTGGAATAGGACCTTTGCCATCTTCCGCATTTAATTGATCATCATAATAGGTTACGACTCCAGTTTCACCATTTAAAATTACTGATGTTTGTGCTTCTAAATTAAAAATATAAAAATCATCTCCATTATCATCACATTCTATTAAATCCGATGGTTCCGCTAAATTAAGTGATTGAGTAACAATTAAATCAAAAGAAATTACATCATAACACTTAGAGCTCCCTGTACTTTCAATTCGAGCCCAAATAGTAGCATTTCCTGATGAATATGGACTTATCTGAGGGCTTGCTCCTGCCAATGCAAAAACATAAGATTTATGATATGTAACTTTTACATTGGTTTGCATATTAATAATACCTAAAGTCTGAGATTCCAAATCAAATATTTCAACTCCATCTTTATTAGCATCACAAGCAGCTAAATTCCCAACTAAATTTGCAATTGGAACCGGATGAAAAGTAACAACAATATCGTCTTCCCTAATACCACCACCAATAGCATTATCAATAACTTCAACTTTGTATCTTCCAGTTGAATTTACTAGTAATGTTGGAGCAACTTCTAACGGAATAATATCAAATATTCCTGTAGTATTATTGTACAAATACCATTTATAACTGTATGAACCTCCAAAAGTTGTGGCATTTAAAACGGTTCCGGGATCTCCAATACATAGATTTCTGTCTGGCCCTAAATTTACTAAAATATCGCAGTCTAAAGGAGTAGGTTGGGTCATTACAGCACCTTTCCACTCTATTGAAAAACCTGCATTATTACCATCATATTGATTTATCAAAACAAGATACTCATCGCCTGCAACAACATTCATCCAAGAATCATATGAATCTGCATTGGTTCCCGTAGGGTCATCTCCAACTCCTGTATAACCATTTTGGGCCCTAAAATTACACGCTATTGGATTACCTAAAACACCACATGTTGGGTTAGGACCATATACGGCAAAATCCCAGTCTTCAGTTAAGTCATTTGGTATGATATCAAATCCAAACTGCCCGCTATCAGCTAACTTAACTTTAAACCAATATGAATTTACTTCAATTGTAGATTCTCCTGGTTTCAATTTCAAACACCCAGATTGATCTCGGCCATTGAAATCATCATTTCCATAACCATTAACAACTCCTCCAGCTGCATTTGCACTAGTACAAACCGGTAAAGCAGTTGAACAATCTGCTTGACCATAACCATAAAATAGTCCGGAAATTAAACAAATAAGAAGGGGTAATTTAAACTTATTCATGAATTTTGTTTTGGAGTTTCATTATGCTCAATGCAATAAATTGAAAAGCATATTACTCAAAATTAAAGATTTATTTCTAAAATCAAAGCTTTTATGCTAATTTATAGTTAATTACCATAAAACCTAACAATCATAAATTTAATTTAAAATTGGTGCATATCATAAAAGATTAATAAAAAAGAGGTTTGTATTGAAATACAAACCTCTTCAAATTATTTAAAAAAATTGATTAGATATTTTTCGCCAACCAATCTCCTACTTCACTTGTTTTATAAGCTTTGTTTTTACCTGCTAAATCTTCAGTAAAAATGCCTTCTTCAAGAGATTTACTCACTACATTTCTAATTGCTTCAGCTTCTTCAGTTAAACCAAAAGCATCTTCAAACATCATAGCTGCAGATAAAACTGTTGCTAACGGATTTGCGATATCCAAACCTGTTGCTTGTGGATATGAACCGTGAATTGGTTCGTATAATGACGTTTTTTCACCTACAGAAGCACTTGGCATTAAGCCCATAGATCCTGAAATTACAGAAGCTTCATCAGTCAAAATATCTCCAAATAAATTTTCAGTAATCAATACATCGTAACTATTTGGCCATTGTACCAAACGCATTGCAACTGCATCAACAAATTCATAAGAAACTGTTACTTCTGGATAATCTTTTTCCATAGCCTGTACTGTTTCTCTCCATAAACGTGAAGTTTCCAACACATTTGCTTTATCAACACAACACAATTTTTTTGAACGTGTCATAGCCAATTCGAAACCTTTTTTAGCCAAACGTTGAACTTCTACTCTTGTGTAAACACAATTATCGAAAGCAGTTTCACCACCATCTCTTCTTCCTTTTTCACCAAAGTAAATTCCGCCAGTTAATTCACGTAAAAAAACCAAGTCGGTTCCTTCAATACGTTCTCTTTTTAAAGGCGAATTATCTATTAATGAAGGAAAAGTAAACGTTGGACGAATATTGGCAAATAAACCTAATTTTTTACGCATTTTTAACAAACCTTGCTCAGGACGCACCTTAGCAGAAGGATCATTGTCATATTTTGGATGCCCAATTGCACCAAATAAAACTGCATCTGCATTTAAGCAAATTTCGTGTGTTTCATCTGGGTAAGGTTCACCACAAGCATCAATTGCAGCAGCACCTGTTAAAGCAGGTGTCCAGTTAATTTCATGGTTAAATTTAGTTGCAATAGCATCGCAAACTTTTACTGCCTGATCTATTACTTCAGGTCCAATTCCGTCACCAGCTAAAAGTGCAATATTTAATTTCATATTTCTAATTCTTGTTTAATTGTATAATCGTTTAATTGTGTAACTGTTAAAGTTACTTTTATTTATTTATTTTTTAATTTAACTTCGACAAGCTCAGTTTGACATTGATTCGATAAGCTCAGTTTGACCGTAATAAATTATTACAATTTATTAAATGCATCTATTTACTTAAATATTCAACATTTTTTGAGTTGCTTTAATGGCTGATACTGTTTGGTCAGAATCTAAACCCCTGGTAATAAATCGTTTATTGCCATTATCCCAAGTTATAATGGTTTCGCATAAAGCGTCTGAAGCGCTTCCTGGAGGTATCCTAACCGCATAATCCACCAAGGCAGGTAATTCCATTTTCTTCATTTTATACAACTTTCCAAGCGCATTCATAAAAGCATCAAACTGTCCATCACCTTGCGCATGTTCCTCGTATAATGTTCCATCAATTCTAATCGCCACTGTAGTTGAAGGTTTTAACCCTTTTGAATGCGTAAGTACATACGATTCAATAATCACTTTTTCCTGATAAGCAGTACTATCTAAAACATCTGAAATAATATAAGGCAAATCCTCTTTGGTAACCACCTCTTTCTTATCACCCAATTCGATAATGCGTTGGGTAACTTTTAATAAATCTTCGTTGTTTAAAGTCAGTCCTAATTCTTGAAGATTTTTTTCAATATTGGCTTTTCCTGAAGTTTTTCCTAATGCATATTTTCGTTTTCTACCAAAACGCTCAGGCATTAAATCATTGAAATATAAGTTGTTTTTATTGTCTCCATCAGCATGAATACCCGCAGTTTGTGTAAAAACATTGTCTCCAACTACAGGTTTATTCGAAGGAATTCTAACGCCCGAAAAAGTTTCAATTAATTTACTTACAGAGTATAATGAAGTTTCTTTCACTTGAATCTCAACCTCATCTTTAAAAAAGTCGTTAATCACCGCAACCACACTTGCCAAAGGCGCATTTCCTGCGCGCTCACCCATTCCGTTAACGGTTAAGTGAATTCCTTTTGCTCCTGCTTTTATAGATTCCATAACGTTTGCAACGCTTAAATCATAATCGTTATGTGCGTGAAAATCGAAATGAACAGTAGGATATTTTGCTGTTATTTTTGAAAAATATTCATAGGTTTCGGTATGTGTTAAAACACCCAAAGTGTCAGGCAATAAAATTCTAACAACAGGTTGTGTTACTAAAAAGTCTAAATATTGAAAAACATATTCTTGAGAATTACGCATACCATTACTCCAATCTTCTAAATACACATTGGTAGCAATTCCAGCTTTTTGAGCCAAATCAATCACTTCTTTTATTTCAGAAAAATGTTGTTCTGGTGTTTTTTTAAGCTGATGTGTTAAATGGTTTAAAGAGCCTTTGGTTAATAAATTTTGAACTTTTGCCCCGGCATTTATCATCCAATCTATAGATCTACCACCATCAACAAACGTAAGTATTTCAACTCGATTTATATATCCGCTTTTATTTGCCCAATCTGTAATGGCTTTTACTCCTTGAAATTCACCTTCTGAAACTCTGGCAGAAGCAACCTCAATTCTATCAACATTCAATTCCTCCAGCAATAATTTTGCTATGGTTAATTTTTCAACAGATGGAAAGGATACTCCTGATGTTTGTTCACCATCGCGAAGTGTAGTATCCATTATTTCAATTTTTCTTTTTTGCATATGAAAAGAAGTTGTAATTCCTTTTTTTAGGAATTTTGTTCATTATTTTTAGATTCTGAAAGAAACTTCGACAAGCTCAGTTTGACAATCGTTTTTTATTTACTTTTCAGGCAATCTTAATTTTATTGCTAAAACGGTCTTGTTTCAGCAAAAGACTTTATTTCATCTTTCATTTTAGTTAAATAGTCAATATCATCAAAACCATTGATCATATTGTCTTTTTTATAACTATTTATTTCAAAAGACTCTTGCTCACCATTTGCTAAAATAGTAATGGTTTGCTTTGGTAAATTAATTTCAATTTCAGTATTTGGATTGGCTTCAATAGCCTTGAAGATTTTATCTAAAAAACCTGCACTTACCTGAACGGGAAGCACACCAATATTTAAACAGTTTCCTCTAAAAATATCAGCAAAAAAACTAGAAACCACACATCTAAATCCGTAATCATAAACTGCCCAAGCTGCGTGTTCTCTTGAGGAACCAGAACCGAAATTTCTTCCTCCTACTAATATTTTTCCTTTATAAATAGGGTTGTTAAATACAAACTGTTCTTTTGGTGTATTGTCTGAATTATATCTCCAATCTCTAAAAAGATTGTCGCCAAAACCTTTACGCTCAGTTGCTTTTAAGAAACGAGCAGGAATAATTTGATCGGTATCTACATTCTCAATTGGTAAAGGTACCGCAGTACTTTTTAATATTTCAAATTTATCGTAAGCCATTTTATTTGCTTTTAGCTACTAGCTGGTTGCTTTTGGCTATTTGCTAGTAGTGTTAATTTTATTTATTAATTTATTTAAACTTCTTTTTAGCTGGTTAACTTTACCCGCTAAATCTTTAATATTCTCTTCTGAAATAAAATTTAAATCTTTTACTAGAATTAAAAAATATTCCAATTCTGTTGCTGAACCATTTGCTATACTAAGAAACCTCTTAAACTCAACTTCACTTTCTCTTCCACATCCTTCGGCTATGTTTGCTGGAATAGATGATGATGCTCTTCTCATTTGACTTGTTAAACCGTATTTCTCATCATTTGGAAAACTGTTTGTTAATGTATACACTTCTAATGTGATTTCATGTCCTAATTCCCAAACTTGATATTTTCTGAAATCTCTCATTCAACAAAATTAACTAGCCAAAAGCGAATAGCAAATAGCTAAAAGCATTTAAAGAAGCGTTCTTGGATCTGTAACAACACCCGTTACCGCAGTAGCTGCAGCCACTAAAGGACTTGCTAATAATGTTTTTGATCCAGGACCTTGACGACCTTCAAAGTTTCTGTTTGAAGTACTTACTGCCACTTTCCCAGCAGGAACTTTATCATCATTCATTGCCAAACAAGCTGAACATCCTGGCTCGCGCAATACAAAACCAGCTTCAGTAAAAATATCTAACAAACCTTCTTCTTTTATTTTTGCTTCAACAATATGAGAACCTGGCACTAACCAAGCTGTAATATTATCCGCTTTTTTTCTACCTTTTACAATAGATGCAAATGCTCTAAAATCTTCAATTCTTCCGTTGGTACAACTTCCAATAAAAACATAATCAACTGGTTTCCCAATCATAGCTTCACCTTCAGCAAAACCCATATATTCTAATGATTTTTTATAGGTTTCAACACCACCTTCAACATCTTCAGCTTTTGGAATGTTTTGTGAAATACCTGTTCCCATGCCTGGATTTGTACCGTAAGTAATCATTGGTTCAATTTCACTTGCACTAAATGTCAACTCTTTATCAAAAGTAGCATCTTCATCGGTACTTAATGTTTCCCAATAAGTCATTGCATTATCCCAATCTGCTCCTTTTGGTGCAAACTGTCTTCCTTTTACATACTCAAATGTTTTCTCATCTGGCGCAATTACGCCTCCACGAGCACCCATTTCGATACTTAAATTACAAACAGTCATACGACCTTCCATAGACATATTTCTAAAAACATCCCCAGCGTACTCAACAAAATAACCTGTTGCACCCGAAGTTGTTAATTTTGAAATAATAAACAAAGCCACATCTTTTGGTGTAACTCCAAATCCTAATTCTCCATTTACGTTGATACGCATTTTCTTAGGTTTTGGCTGCATAATACATTGTGATGAAAGCACCATTTCTACTTCTGAAGTACCAATTCCAAAAGCAATAGCTCCAAACGCTCCATGGGTTGATGTATGTGAATCTCCACAAACAATAGTTGCACCAGGCAATGTTATTCCGTACTCAGGGCCTACAACGTGTACAATACCGTTTTGTTGATGCCCTAATCCCCAGTGTGAAATCCCCCATTCAGCAGAATTTTCTTCTAAAGCTTTTAGTTGATTTGCCGATAAAGGATCTTCAACAGGTAAATGTTGGTTAATGGTTGGAGTGTTATGATCGGCAGTAGCAAATGTTCTTTCAGAAAATAATACGCTGTTATTTCTGCTTTTTAAACCTAAAAAGGCAACTGGACTAGTAACTTCGTGAATTAAATGTCTGTCGATAAATAACACATCTGGTCCATCTTGAATTGATCTAACCACATGCGAATCCCAAACTTTGTCAAATAATGTATTACTCATTTATTGTATTTTTTTTGTATTTATTTTTCGAAACCAGTTCAATCGTTACCAGTCGAAATAATTCGGTGCAAATTTAAAAAAAGATACAATGCCACCAATTTCAATCTAAATTATATACGATACCCAAATTGTTTTTACAAGCATTGTTCACTAACTTTAAGTATTTGCTAGACTTTTTAACCTATAGATTTTAGTTTTATAATCAATAAAATACTGAAATAAGGAAAAAGCACCTTGTTTTAGCAAATTAGTTATATCATATATTTTGACGCTTTTTACGTGTAAATATTCAATTTAATTAAGAAATTAATTGAATATTATAAATTATTAACAGTCACAGCTTGTTCAATGATTTTAACAAATCAATATCTTTAGTCTCAATGGTTTCAAAAGAAAAAATGAAAAACACTCACAACAATAGGCTTAAATTATACGACATCCAAAAATAATGAGA
>BS_KBA_SWE02_21mDRAFT_10000607_pt1 | contig 13521 bp, 15 predicted proteins | sample BalSeasSWE02_21m_FD_9196 | JGI IMG/M metagenome (IMG submission 9196)
TTACATAATTCTTATTGTCGTCTTTTTTTACTTTAACCTCGCCACGTGCAGCAGGAACTACAGATGAGGTTTGAAACATAATTTTTTTGCCACATGAGATAAAGGATAGTAAAAGCAGGACAATAGGAATTATTAATAAAGCCTTTTTGGAAAAGAAATTAGAGTTTGTTGTTTTCATTTTTTATTTTTTAGAACTATTTAGTAAAGGTTGTCCTTTATGTTGCAATAGTTATTATAAAAAAATATAAATAAGTTATGAAATTCACAGGTTAGCGCAGTTTTTTTTAAAATAAACTAGTATTTTCTCCTTAAAGCCTCGTCATAATTTTCGCCTACCTTTTTCCAATTGATAACTTCGAAAAAGGCATCGATATAATTTTTTCTTTTGTATTGATAGCCCAAATAATAAGCATGTTCCCAAAGGTCTAATGCTAAAATTGGTTTTCCTGAAACAACTGCATTTCGCATTAAAGGATTGTCCTGATTTTGGGTGCTAGTAATTTGTAGATTTCCAAATTTATCCACTATTAGCCAAGTCCAAGCAGAGGCAAATTGATTCGTAGCTTCGGCTTTAAGGGCCGTTTCAAAATTGTCAAAAGAGCCGTATTTTTTTGTAATAGCTGATGTTAAACTATCCTTGACACGTTCTTCAGCTTTTGGTGTCATACATTTAAAATACAAAGAATGGTTATAGTATCCTCCAGCATTATTTCTGATTTCAGTGTTGTTGACATCTAATTTAGACAATACTTCTTCGATTGTTAAGTTTTCCAATTCAGTTCCTACTAAGGCTTTGTTCAGGTTATTTGTATAAGTCAAATAATGTTTGGAATAATGATTTTCCATCGTAAATGATGATACATTTGGCGCCAAAGCGTCGTAGGAATAGGGTAGTTTTTCCATCTGAAATGCACCTTCATTTGCTTTTACATCTTCAGGATGGCCGATGTTTATTTTTTCTTGAGCCGTTGGCAAAGGCACTTCAACGATTTCGGTAAGTTTTTTTTTGTTGCAGGAAATTAGCAGTATAAACAGAAATATATTTAAAATTAGGAAATTATATTTTTTCATATAGGATAGAGTTATTTGTCAGTAGTAATTTATTTGTTTTCCGACAGGTAGGTGATATCGCTTTTATTTATTGTTTTTTAAGGCGATTTTATACATGCTATTTTTCTAATAAGGAATTTATTATTTCTATGTATTGTTCTTTGGCTTCATCAATAGATAAATGACTAATTTGAATCCAAGCATTAGTTTTGAAAGCATTTCTTAAGTCATAACTTTCAGAGTGATTGTAACTTAAGGTTCCGGAAGCCTGCGTCATTTTTGAAGCAATTTCCACTGCTTTTAGAAATCGTGTATCTAAATCTTTTTTGATCATTCAGATTTTGTAGCAATAATGGTTTTTCCACCAATTGCTTTTTGATTAAGGATAACATTTATAGGTGTTCCCAATGGTAAAAAAATATCGACTCTTGATCCAAATTTTATAAATCCAGCATCCTCTCCTTGAACAACTTGCATTCCTACCTTGGCATAATTTACAATTCTTCTAGCCAAAGCTCCAGCAATTTGGCGGTAAAGTACCTCTCCAAAGTTTTTGTTCTCAATTACAACGGTAGTTCTTTCATTTTCTTCACTTGCTTTTGGATGCCAAGCCACCAAGAATTTACCAGGATGATACTTGCTAAATTTCACAATTCCGCTGAGTGCATAACGGGTTACGTGTACATTGATGGGTGACATGAATATGGAAACTTGAAGTCGTTTTTCTTTAAAATATTCGCCTTCATAAACTTCTTCGATTACCACAACTTTTCCGTCAACAGGAGCTAAAATTTCGTTTTCATTGAGAATGAAGTTGCGTTTTGGGTTTCTGAAAAATTGCAATATGATGATTAGCAATATGAATACAGCGACTTGAATGGACATTTTTATCCAATTCGTGTTAATGAATTTGTCCGTTAATAAAAGCATAACAGCAGTAAATACTGTTCCTATTAATATTGATTGAGCTCCTTCTTTATGAAACATAGTTTAGAATTTGATAAAATAAAAATATAATTGGTGCTACAAATATAACACTATCTAGACGATCTAGGACACCTCCGTGGCCAGGCATTAAAGCTCCACTGTCTTTTACGCCTGCGACACGTTTGAATTTTGATTCAATTAAATCGCCAATGGTTCCAAAAATACTCACAATTAGAGCAATTGTCATCCAAATCATAACTGATTTTTTGAAATAATATTCTTTTGGATCAAAATAATATTTTGAAATAATATAACTCGCCACAACTGCAAAAACAATTCCTCCCAAAAATCCTTCAATTGTTTTCTTTGGAGAAACTCTTTCGAATAATTTTCTTTTTCCAATAGTTTTTCCCACAATATATGCAAAAGTATCATTTGTCCATATAAGAATAAAAATACTGATGATAATTTTTGGATTATATCCTTTTTCTCCAAATGGGATTTTGGTGATAAAAACAAATGGAAGGATGATATAGCCAACCAGATAAATATATTTTGAAAGTGTATTTGCCTTGATTTCTTTGTTATTAAACAAAAATAAAAAGCCCTTTAATGAAACGAGAAGAGTTACTACAAGTGCTAAAAGTGTAACATTATGTGCCGTTTCATTCGAAAATAAACCATTTTGTTTGAAATTTGTTTCGTAATAAAACAGGAGGTATATTCCTGTTGCAATAAGTAACGAAGTAATTTTATTAAGTATTATTAAATTACAAAATTCCACTACTGCAATAAGGAGAAATATTCCAAATAAAACAAAAAAACTATCTATTGAAAACAGTATTGAGGCCAGTAATAAAACTATATATATTGCACCAGATAATGATCTCTTAAGTGTTTCATTCATCCTATTGATCTTCTAAAAGCAATAAATATAGATTTTTTGCCGAACTTCCGTACTGTGTAAAATCTTCTTCTTCCACTTTTTCGAAATACTTTATGGTAGTAATATTGGTAGGGTAATCTTTGATGTATTTCTTTTTTATTACACTTAACCCGTCACTTTTGGTTCTTATAATCTGGCTAGTGGTAGCAATAATGATAATATTGGTAGGGAGTTCGTTGGGTTTATTTTGTTTAATCTGTTTCGATGAAAACAATATTGAACCTTCGTCAGCAATTAAGGTTTCGCAATTTGCAAGCAGAAAAGCAGGGTTTTTGGGTTTATGATGTATAATTTTATTCTCTTCAAGTATAGGGAAAAGTTCGTGTTCATAGCACAATGCTTCGCTTTCGAACCAGTCATTTTCTTCTAATATATTTTCAAAATGGTCTTTTACTTCGGTTTCATTTTCACAATATAAAAATTTGCCTCCATTTTTCTTGAAATTATAGATGAACTGCTCGTCTATAGGGGCATCATTGTCAGGAGAGAACTTGTTGAAATCGTTAGCTGTATCTTCTTCTGAAGACGGATTTATTGAACCAAAAATTTTTTTAAAAAGACTCATAATTTATTATACTACTTTATAAACTAACTGAAAACGTTCAAAGATAAAAAAATCTTAATTCAAAAGTGACTTTTGAATTAAGATTTTAAAATTTTATATGTTTTTACTTATTATGAGACAACTTCTTCAAGATTGGAGTCAAAAGTTCTTTTTCCGAAAATAGCTTCTAGGTCATCTTTGAAAATCACTTCTTTTTCAATCAAAATATCTGCTAATTGATTCAATTTGTCTTTATTTTCCTCCAATATTTTAATGGCTCTCTCGTATTGACTTTCGATCAACAAAGAAATTTCTTTGTCAATTGTCTTGGCCGTTTCCTCAGAATAAGGTTTAGAAAAACTGTATTCATTTTGTCCCGTTGAATCATAATAAGTGACATTCCCTATTTTTTCATTCAAACCATAAATGGTTACCATTGCACGAGCTTGTCTGGTTACTTTTTCCAAATCACTTAACGCACCAGTTGAAATTCGGTCGAAGGTTACTTTTTCAGCCGCTCTTCCTCCCATTGTAGCGCACATTTCATCAAGCATTTGGTCAGTTCGAACAATTAAGCGTTCCTCAGGCAAATACCAAGCTGCTCCAAGGCTTTGTCCTCTTGGTACAATAGTGACTTTTATCAATGGTGCTGCGTGTTCTAACATCCAACTTACTGTAGCATGACCTGCTTCGTGAATAGCAATTGCTTTCTTTTCGCCAGGAGTTACAATTTTATTTTTCTTTTCGAGTCCACCCACAATTCTATCTACTGCATCCAAGAAATCTTGTTTGTCAACAGCCGTTTTGTTATTTCTGGCGGCAATCAAGGCTGCTTCATTACATACATTAGCTATGTCTGCCCCTGAAAATCCTGGAGTTTGTTTGGCTAAAAAATCGGTGTCAAGTCCTTCAATTTTTTTCAAAGGAGCAAGGTGAACTTTAAAAATTTCGGCACGTTCGCGAATGTCTGGTAAGTCCACAAAAATTTGTCTATCAAAACGACCTGCACGCATCAAGGCTTTGTCTAAAACGTCTGCTCTGTTTGTTGCGGCTAAAACAATTACATTCGAATTGGTTCCAAAACCATCCATTTCAGTAAGCAACTGGTTCAAAGTGTTTTCACGTTCGTCGTTACCGCCGGACATATTGTTTTTTCCTCTTGCTCTACCCACAGCATCAATTTCATCGATAAAGATAATTGCCGGAGATTTTTCTTTAGCTTGTTTGAATAAATCACGTACTCTTGAAGCACCAACTCCAACAAACATTTCCACAAAATCAGAACCAGAAAGGGAGAAAAATGGAACTTGAGCTTCACCAGCAACAGCTTTTGCCAATAAGGTTTTTCCAGTTCCTGGAGGGCCGACAAGCAGTGCGCCTTTTGGTATTTTACCTCCAAGATTGGTGTATTTTTCTGGATTTTTTAAGAATTCTACTATTTCCTGAATTTCTTCTTTTGCACCTTCTAAGCCTGCAACATCTTTGAACGAAGTTTTAATATCTGTTTTTTCATCAAAAAGTTTGGCTTTTGATTTTCCAATATTGAAAAGCTGACCGCCACCGCCACCGCCGCCGCCGCCTGACATTCTTCTCATTATAAATATCCAAACTCCAATAATAATGATAATTGGTAATAGACTCATGAAAATATCAGACCAATTATTTTTTGGTAAGAAATTGTAATCTTTTAATTTTCCTTCGGCAACTGCTTTTTCAAGTTTGTTTTGAAATAGTTGGTCATTACCAATAGAGAAAGTATAATGAGGTCCCTTGTTTGGACGATCAAAAACATCTTTTGCCACTTTTTTATTGGCAGGATTTTTCAGTGCTGAAGGACTAAGAAATACTTCAGCTTCTGATTTATTATAAATAATTACTTTTTCAATTTGTCCTTTTTCAAGGTAACTGTTGAAATTTGAAGAGGTCAATTGAGCAGGTTCTTGAAAACTTGAACCACCTGTCAAAAAGCTTATAGTCAAAAAAATCAATAATATTGCACTATAAATTAACCAAGGACTTACTTTAAATTTATTTGAATTTGGATTATTATCTTTAGCCATTATGGATATTTTTCTTTAATATTTATTTTCAATTTTGGTGATTTTAGCATCACCCCATAAACTTTCTATGTTATAATATTCTCGGATGTGTTTTTGGAAAACGTGAACCACAATACTTACATAGTCCATAAGGACCCATTCTGCATTATCTGATCCTTCAACATGCCAAGGCTTGTCTTTCAATTCTTTTGAAACTACTTTTTGGATAGAGTTAACAATTGCGTTAACCTGAGTGTTTGAATTTCCGTTGCATATCACAAAATAATCGCAAACGGCGGTGTCTATTTCTCTTAAATCTAGAATATCAATATCGTTTCCTTTAACTTCTTCAATCCCTTTGATGATGTTTGCCAATAGAACATCATTATTTATTGTCTTTTTTGCCATGAATTATTTTTAATATAAGTTGGTAAAGTTACCATTTTTTGTGATTATTTTTGAACCTTACTGAATAATAATTTTGTTCCAGAAATAACTTCTTATGAAATGAGCAAAAGCAATTGTTAATGCTTAAATATTAAAGAAGTCTTCGAATTACATTTGACAATTAAAAAACAATAAATCAACAAATGAAACTAATCAAACTCGATGCCATAGATTCTACAAATGAGTTCCTAAAAGGATTGTCGAGTAATCAAGTATTAGATAATTTCACGGTTGTTACTGCTGAAACCCAAACTAAGGGAAAGGGACAAATGGGATCAGTTTGGGGTTCTGAACCTAGTAAAAATCTAATAATGAGTGTTTTGATTAAAGATTTTATTACAGACATTAACCAAATTTTCAGCGTTAATATCGCAATATCAGTTTCTGTAATTCAAGCATTAAAATCTTTGAATATTCCTGAATTAAGCATAAAATGGCCAAACGACATAATGTCATATAATAAAAAAATAGGAGGGATTCTGATTGAAAACAGTATAAAAAGTGATGGAAGTATTGTTTCTATTGTGGGCTTGGGGTTGAATGTCAATCAAATACATTTTGAAAATTTGCCCAAAGCATCATCTTTAGCAATAATTTGCAAAACAACTTTCGATAAAGAGGTAATATTATTGAAAATTATCGAAAAATTAGAACAAAATATTCAGGATTGGAATCAAAATTCGAATTCCTTATGGTCAGAATTCACGAACAATTTATTTAAAAAAGGAATTCCTATGCCCTTTGAAGACCAAAACCAACAAAATTTTATGGGAATTATCCAAGGGGTTTCTCCTATTGGAAAACTAGAAATTCTTCTCGAAGATGATGCTATTGCTGAATTTGATATAAAGGAAATTCAGATGTTGTATTGAGTGCTATATTTAAACAAAAACCTTTCAGTTTGCAATAAAAGGTTATTGTTTATCTTGTGTTATCCATTATCTGATGTTGGCTTTTTAGAGAATTTCTGTTATTCACATAACATAGTGTCAAATTCTACATAAAGTTGAGTTGCTCCATTGTGATCTACAGTAACCCATTTGTAACTAACGAGCACATACGCATTTCCTCCATCTAATTTTACCCATTCATCTATCCCTTTGGCACCGTTTTTTAAATCATCTTTGGTAGTAAATCCAATAGGGGCATTATAATTTCTGCCTTTAACCAAATACTTACATTTATTTTTTTTAATAGCTTCTTCTGCTTGTGATTGTGAGATGAATTTTGATTTAGTAAGAGTAGGTAAAGTGTTATTTACTTCAGTAGGTGACATTGAAGAAGCACAAGAAGCCAGAAATAAAACCACTCCTAAAATTAGATTTAGTTTAATCAATTTAGCCATATTAAAAATTTTAATTTGTTAATCATGTTATGAGATTTCTCCTGCGTCGAAATGACAAATTTAGAAGAATATTATCCTACAATTTTGTCATATTTCCAGCCAAAGCTTCGATAAATTTTGAAATAGGACCTTTTATCATCATGGCCATCATCGCATTAAATTCTCCTTCAAAATCTAGTTTTACATCACTTGTAGTATCGGAGAGTGCATTAATGTTAGCCACTAAAGTAAAAGGTAGTTTATCGCTTGCAGCTCCTAATACCACTTTATTTGGAGCAATTTTTTCTTTCATTTTTAGTTTGATTTCCGGCATTCCTTTTAATCCAAAAATAAAAGCATCGTCACCAATAACTTCAAATTTTGCAATATTTTCGGGCATTAATTTTTCGAAATTTCGTACATCACTTAATAAATCAAATAATTCTTGTGCTGATTTTTCGACAGTAATTTTAGGACTTTCTAAGTTCATTTTTTATTTTATTTAATTCAAAAATAGTGGAGCTTTTGCTTTGCATTATTATACTTCTACACTCCAAGTTGATGGACTTGAATTCCATTCTCTCAAAGTTAGTTCTTCTTCCTCAGTAATATATCTTTTGGCAACAGCCAAATTCAATAAATTTTGATAATTACTCAAAGTAAATAAATCAACCTGAGCGTTTTTAAAGTTTTCCTCTGCAATATCAAACCCATAAGTAAAAATAGCAGCCATTCCTTTTATATTTGCTCCTGCAGCGCGCAAGGCTTCTACGGCAAGCAAACTACTGTTTCCAGTGCTAATTAAATCTTCAACTATTACCACATTTTGTCCTTTTTGTAAAAAACCTTCCACTTGGTTTTGTCTGCCATGTTTTTTGGGTTCTGGACGAACATATACAAAGGGTAATCCCATGCTTTCGGCTACAAGAATGCCAATTCCAATTGCTCCAGTTGCAACACCAGCAATTACATCAGGTTTTCCAAATTGTTTTTCAATGTTTTTAGAAAATTCATCTCGTACATAATTTCTTATGGCTGGAAATGAGAGGATTATCCGATTGTCACAATAAATCGGAGATTGCCATCCCGAAGCCCATGTAAAAGGATTTCTTGGATTCAATTTAATTGCATTAATTTGCAAAAGCAATTCGGCAGTTTTTTCGGCGGTATCTTTATTAAATATCATAGTACAAATGTATAAAGTTTTTGTTAACGACAAACCACTTTTTTTAACAAATGAAATCTCAAAGGAGACTAATTTTCAGCTATTCCTATTAGAAAGCGTTGATATAGTGCAACTTATTGTCAAAATATTTCAAAATAAAATCCAGAAGGCCTATCTCTATCACCCTGATGAAAAAGAGATTATGAAAACCTTAAAATCTAAAATTCCTGTTTCTAAAGCGGGAGGAGGATTAGTTTATAATAAAAAAGGGGAAGTTTTATTTATTTTTAGAGGCGGAAAATGGGATTTGCCTAAAGGAGGTACCGAAAAAGGAGAAAATATTGAAGATACCGCAATGCGGGAAGTAGAAGAAGAAACAGGGGTCAGCAAGTTAAGAATTATTAAAAAATTACAAAAAACGTATCATGTCTTTAAAAGGAACAACGTTTATAAATTAAAAATCACTCATTGGTTTGAAATGCATACTGATTTTGATGGAATTCCTTTTGGACAAATTGAAGAAGGTATTGAAAAAGCAGTTTGGGTTCACCCAAATGAGATGCCTGAAATATTGAAAAAATCGTATGAAAATATAAAATTATTATTCGACGATAATCAGTAATCAATGCTCAGTGCTCACTTGAAATTTTTATACTTTACTTTAAACTTTCACGACTGCAAACTGAAAGCTGCAAACTGAAAGCTGCAAACTGAATACTATTTGCTACCTTTGCAAAATGAATAAAAAACACCATTCCAACACTATACTTCTTAATTTAGGTATTGAAAACCTTAACGAAATGCAAATTGCTGCTCAAGAAACCATTTTGAGCGACAATAATATTTTACTGCTTTCGCCAACAGGTTCAGGAAAAACTTTAGCATTCTTGTTGCCTATTTTCGAAATGTTGAAACCTGAAATTCTATCGGTTCAATGTTTGATTTTGGTTCCTTCTCGTGAATTAGGTTTGCAAATTGAGCAGGTTTGGAAAAAAATGGGAACGTCATATAAAGTAAACGTTTGCTATGGTGGGCATTCCATCGACACCGAAATCAAGAATTTAAGCAATCCACCAGCCGTTTTAATCGGAACTCCTGGACGAATCGCCGATCATATTGATCGAGGCACTTTTCGTTTAGATAAAATTGAAACCTTGATACTGGATGAATTTGATAAATCCTTACAATTGGGTTTTCACGAGCAAATGTCCTTCATTGTTGGGAAACTATCGAAACTAAACAAACGTATTTTGGTTTCGGCCACTTCTGATATTGAAATTCCAAAATACACTAGAGTTGTTAATCCAACGATTTTGGATTTTATTCCAAATGATGAAGAAGCAACTAATCTTGCGATGAAAATGGTCGTTTCGAAAGAAAAAGATAAAATTGGCAGTTTGTTTAATTTAATTTGTTCGTTGAAATCACAATCGGCATTAGTGTTTTGCAATCATCGTGACGCTGCAGAACGCATTAGCGACACTTTGAACGAGAAAGGAATATATGCAACTTATTATCACGGCGGAATGGACCAGGATGAGCGTGAACGTGCATTAATCCAATTCAGAAACGGAAGTGTTAGCTATTTAATCACAACCGATTTGGCTGCTCGTGGACTTGATATTCCTGAGATGAAACACGTAATTCATTACCATTTGCCACTAAAAGAGGATGAATTTACACATCGTAACGGTAGAACAGCTCGTATGTTGGCTTCTGGGACAGCTTATATTATTGCTCACGAAAGCGAGAAAAAGCTAGATTATATTGATTATGGGATGCCTGTTTTGAAAGTTGAAAATGCTACTACATTGCCCAAACCTCCCGAATTTCAAACCATTTATATTAGCGGAGGAAAGAAAAATAAATTGAATAAAATTGATATTGTGGGTTTCTTTTCTCAAAAGGGAAAACTTGAAAAAGGCGATTTGGGATTAATCGAGGTAAAGGATTTTATTTCTTTTGCTGCTGTGAAATTCAATAAAGTAAAGGATTTGCTTCAGAATATAAAAGATGAAAAAATGAAAGGCAAGAAGTTCAAAATTGAGGTAGCTAGAAAGGTGATTAAGAAAGAAGAGGAGTGATCAGTGGTCAGTTTTTAGTGATCAGCACTGAGAGGTAAATAAAAAATCGTTAGTAGTAAAATTAAAATACTGTTAACGATTTTTTATTATGAAAATATCTGATCACTGATTTTTTTTCTGATCACTGAACACTATATTTTCTTAACGTATTGCGTAATAATTACGATGGTTTGTCCATCAACACGGCCTTCGATATATTCGGCGTTTTCGTGATCAAGTCTAATATTTCTTACAGCGGTTCCTTGTTTAGCCACCATACTAGAGCCTTTTACTTTCAAATCTTTGACTAAAACTACGGAATCTCCGGTAGAAAGTATAACACCGTTTACATCACGATGAATCACTTTGTTTTCATCTTCTTCTCCTTCACCGGTGGCTTGAGCCCAAGCTAAAGTTTCCTCGTCTAAATACATCATATCGAGCAATTCCTTTGGCCATCCTGCTGCGCGCATTCTGCTCAACATTCTCCAAGCTACAACTTGTACTGCTGTATGTTCGCTCCACATACTGTCATTCAAACAACGCCAATGGTTTAAATCTACATTATCAGGATTTTCAATTTGATCTATACAAGTGCTACAAGCCAAAATACTCTCGTCTATTCCGCCTTTTTTTGTTGGTAAAACTTGGTAAACTTTTAGGCTTTCAGTTGCACTACAAAGTTCACATTGAGAGCCGCTGCGTTTATTTAATGTTCTTTCCATTCTTTTTTTTGATGAGTTTTATTTTTTGCAAAAATAGGCTTAAATAATGTTTTTTACAAGAATCGCTTTTTTATGGATAAAATAAATCAATATGCAACAATGATAGTGGAGCTTTAATAGGATGATAAGCTTATGTTTGAATTTAAAAAAAAAACTTCTCCGAGACTCTGCCTCGAAGAAGTTTAATAAGAGTGTTAATTTAAATTACTTGGTCCGACTTATTCTGACGGTTTTACTATAATTTATTTCACACCATTGTTTGATATGTAAATTAATATTTGAAAAGCAAAAGTATTTGTTTTTACTGTTTGAAAATATCCGTCCAATTCGAGGTTTTTAAAGAGGAAACCTTATTTTCTTCATTTAGGGTTATCCGAAGTTCTTTATTGGCATTTGAATGTTCAAAAATGGCTTTATATCTAAAAATCAATTCGTTTTGGGTTGTGTTTTTGTATATTTCTATTAAGTTGAGGTCCTTAAAACTGCCATACCTTCCATTAAATATCACACATATTTTCGAATGTTTTTCCAAGGTTGTATTTTGAATTACAGATGAAGTCGCTTCACTATCATTGAAAGGAATAAATTTAGAAGTATTACAAATCATTAAAGTTCTTTTGCCTAAATCATATGCTTTTTTCTTTTGATATTCATTAACCTCAGCACTATTAAGTTTTATGTATTTAATTTCGACTGGTTTTTCCGTTGGTTTATCAACATGTTTCGTTTTGCAACCCACCAGTACAATTATACTTAAAACAAGAATTAATTTATTCATAGTGGGAATGTTTTTATAAAGGCTAATAATATGAGGGTATAAAATTGACTTTATTCGATTTGTATTTAATAAGTATTAATTAGTTTATTGGCAGTGCTTTTTTATGGAATGAGGAAATTTGATACTCAACTATATAGGTTGTTTTAAGAAGAGGTTCTGTAAATATAACTATAAGCACGGGTTAATCGTTTTTTATTCCATCTATTTTCAAAACGTTGAATAGTAAGAATCTATTATTCATCTTGTTTTTAATTCAAAACATTTTTTTTCATAATTCTCAAATTGTATTGTATAAGCAAAAATTAGTTTTATATTTGCACTCGCTTTCGGGGTGTAGCGTAGCTCGGTTATCGCGCCTGCTTTGGGAGCAGGAGGCCGCAGGTTCGAATCCTGCCACCCCGACAACTTTGTTGTCAATCCATATCAAAAGGCTGTAAATCGTATGATTTACAGCCTTTTTTATTTTTTGTAATTTAAACTAATTTAAGTTATTTCAAATAAAATGAGACCTAAACGGTGAACCAAATTAAAACCTACTTTTAGGTCACCAGAACAATGCAAACGCCTTTAAATAAAAGGGATTGCAAAGTATAGACGGCTCTCATTTTTGTACTCATTTGCACTGTTTTGGAATCATTTGGGTGAACTGTTTCGTGCTGTTCTCTTCAAGAGCGATTAAATCGCTTTAAAACAACTTAAATTAAATGAGTTATGATTTCAAAAAACACCTTCGGAATACAGTTTATTATTCGAGTTAATAAAACTAAAGATGATAAAGTTCCCATCTATGTCCGCATAACTGTGGACAGCCAAAGAGTAGAAATGTCACTAAAACGGTGGGTTCAGCCAATAGAATGGAATGCCGTCAAAGGTTTGGCGAGAGGAAGTCGCAAAGAAATCACGGCACTAAATACTTATTTGGAACAAGTCCGAGCCCGATTAGTAGAATGCTATCAAGAAATCCAATTGAAAAAGAAGCTCATTACAGCCAAAGGAATAAAAAGTTTATTTTTAGGGACGGACGACAACCAATTCACCTTGACAAAGCTCGTAACATACCACAATGAAACGATGAAAACCGTTTTGGCAGTAGGCACATTAAAGAATTACTCCACCACCGAAAAATACATTTTAGAATTCTTAAAAACCAAGAAAGGCACATCCGACATTTACCTTTCCGAAATCAATTACCAGTTTGTCATTGATTTCGAAATGTTTCTCCGCAACCATAAACCTGTTGACCATCAAAAGCCGATGCAAAACAATGGCGTGATGAAACACCTGGAGCGATTGAGAAAAATGCTCACGTTAGCTATAAAAATGGAGTTGATGATAAAGGATCCTTTCAGTAAATATACTTTGAGGTTCGACAAGGTAGAACGTGAATGTTTAACAGAAAGTGAATTGTCCGCAATCGAAAACAAAAAATTCAGTATCGAACGACTGGATATTACAAAAGACCTGTTTGTTTTTAGTTGCTATACTGGATTGGCATATATAGATGTTATGAAAT
>BS_KBA_SWE02_21mDRAFT_10000608_pt1 | contig 13512 bp, 14 predicted proteins | sample BalSeasSWE02_21m_FD_9196 | JGI IMG/M metagenome (IMG submission 9196)
GCCATACCCAGAGCGGCACTGATGGAGGTCGAAGAGTGCCCGGTACCGAAAGTGTCGTACTCGCTTTCAGATCGTTTGGGAAATGGCGCCAGGCCCTGTTTCTGCTTGATGGTGGTAATACTGCCGGCACGTTCACACAAAATTTTGTGCGGATAAGCCTGGTGCCCGACGTCCCATACAATTCGGTCATGCGGTGTGTCGTACAGAAAATGCAGGGCAACGGTGAGTTCTACGCAACCCAGCCCCGCACCGAAATGTCCGCCGCTGGTGGCAACGGATTCGATCAGGTAGCCGCGTAATTCTTCGGCGACCTGAGGCAATTGATCTTCATCAAGCTGCCTCAAATCTGCAGGAGAGTTGATCGAGCTGAGTAATGGGTAGCGCTGCTTGTTCATCTTTTCCATTTTATCTGTGCTGTGGCCGGGAAGCTATCGGTCCCGACTGACCACGTAATTAGCCAGCCAGGCCAGGCTCTCTGTATCACCATCGATATATTGCAGGTGGAATATGGCCTCATCGCGCAAGGAATGAGCGCTTTTGCGTGAATTTTCCAATCCCATGATGGACGGAAATGTGGGTTTGTTCAACGAAACGTCGGCCAGTGTGCTCTTGCCGGTCAATTCGCTGTTTCCAGTTACGTCCAGGATGTCGTCGTGGACCTGGAAGGCGAGGCCGATGCTCTCCCCGTAGGCAGAAAGGTGGTTCAGGGTGCCTGCTTCCACGCCCGACAAGAGTCCCGGGGCAGTAACCGACGCCGTTATGAGAGCGCCGGTCTTGAGGCGGTGCATCGTTGTCAGTTCCTGTTCACTGATTTTCCGCCCGACAGCGCCCAGATCCAGGGCCTGGCCCCCTGCCATTCCCACTGAACCGCAGGCGCGGGCGATGGTGTTGATGACCAGAAGGCTGTTCGGCAAGGCTGCAGACAACTCATTTGCGAGAATTTCAAAGGCCAGCGCCTGCAATGCATCACCAGCCAGAATGGCGGTGGCTTCATCAAAAGCCCGGTGGCAGGTGGGTCTTCCACGACGCAGGTCATCGTCGTCCATGGCGGGCAAGTCATCGTGAATCAGGGAGTAAGCATGAATAAGTTCGACCGCTGCCGCGAGCGGGTCAAGGGTTTCTTCCGGGATACCCAGTGCCCTTCCGGACGAATACACCAGGATCGGCCGGAAGCGCTTTCCACCATTGAGCGAGGCGTAGCGCATCGCACGATGGAGTAAGGCCGGCTCGAGTGATTCAGGCGGCAAGCGCTGCTCCAGGACGGACTCGATCCTGTCCTGCCACAGTACGACCAGGCTGTGGGAATCAGTCACCGGAATCGAAGGGAACGGCCGATGATTCATCGTCTGTATCCATCAGCTTGTGAACAACCTGTTGCGCCTGGTCCAGAACGCCCTGGCAGTGTCGGGTAAGTTCGACACCACGTTTGAACTGGGCCAGTGACTGGTCAAGGGTGAGATCGCCGGATTCCAGTTGCTCGACCAGGGATTCCAGTTCCTCAAGAGATTTTTCGAAGTCGGGTAGCTTGTCAGTACTTTTTTTCATCATATTCCGCTTAATGTTGACAATCTGTACGTACCCGCCCGAATACGGGATCGGAGGGACACCATTGGTATTTAAGGTCGTTCTCGAAAAGCCAGGCCTGCAGGCGGTGACCAATAACCCAGTCACCAAGCGCAACGGGCTCTCCTTCCCATTCGAGCACAGGTATTCCTGATCTTAGCCAGGGCGGTATCATAGCCGACCTGAAGAACTGTTTGAGTTTTCGGCTCGGTCCGTGGAGCACTGGTCGTATCCGGTCTCCCGACTTGCGGGCGCGCACTTTCCAGCAGGCAGGAATCGGGGTGGGATCTCCCACCAACCGAAGCGAGCCGGAATCCGGGCCGATATCGAGTTTCATGCCATGCTTCCATTTTTTCGCAGGACACGCCAGGAAAGGGCTGCGCCGGTGTAGCCACAGGTCGCGCTGGTAGCGCTTGATCATCCAGTCTTCCCACTGGACTTCAGCCTGGCTGGTTAATTCGGAACCCGCCAGTTGTTCGAGAAACCCGGTGAGTCTCGCTTCAGGCAGGACAGGTACCTCATGTTTGCGGAGCCACTGGCGCAGAATAAGCGTCTGCATCTCCGGTTCCAGTTCAAGCAGCTTCTGCAAAGGCATCTTGAGCCGGTCCCGAATCAGATCTCCTGACTGGCCTTCGATGAACATGGCCATCGCGCCGGCCGTGATGCGCGCATTCCTCGCGGCGCGGAAAAGCCGTCGGCGCAGCCCGGGCCAGCGCTGTTCCAAAATTGGGAACAGCTCCTGCCGCAGATAGTTGCGATCGAACGCAGTGTCTTCATTCGAGGGGTCTGTCAGCCATGCGATGTTCCGCTTTTGCAGGAATCGTTCCAGTTCCTGCCGGTTACGGTCTAAAAGCGGCCGTGCTACCCAGCCGTTTTCCAGGTTGCGCAATACCGGAATACCCGCCAGGCCCTCAATACCACTTCCACGCATCAGGTTCAGGAACAGGGTTTCCGCCTGGTCTTCGGCATGGTGGGCTGTCAGGTACATTTCGTTGTTGCCAAGGATTTCAGCGACAGCGCGATACCTGCAATTGCGAGCCGCTTCCTCCGGACTTTTACGGCCTGATAAGCTGATTTCCAGCTTTTTGGAAAGAAAAGGGATGTTTCTTTCAGCACAAAACATACGGCAATGGTCCTGCCAGGCATCAGCAGCATCCTGCAAACCATGATGAAAATGCACGGCCTGGATGGATACCGTCAGTTTTTCACGGCATTCGTGAAGGGCCTGCAGCAGGGCGGTGGAATCAGCGCCGCCACTGAATCCAATCCAGTATTTCCTTGGCGAAGGCAGTCGGGTCAGGCTGTCAAGCAAGTTCTGGCTGTTGAAGTCGGACTCTTCGGGTTGCACTTTCTAGTCCTGGAACTCACCGTAACTGAGTAGTCTGCGGAAGCGATCTTCGACGAGTTGCGCTGTTGTTTTCGTTTCGAGTTCAGCCAGTTGTTTTTCAAGACAATCCGCGATCCGTTTGGCGACCTCGTCAGGTTCCTTATGCGCACCGCCCAGTGGTTCCGGGATGACCTCATCTACCAGTCCCATGGCCTTCAACCGGCCGGAAGTAATGCCCAATGCCGTTGCCGCTTCTTCCGCGTTTGCGGCATCATTCCACAAAATAGAGGCACAGCCTTCCGGCGAGATCACCGAGTAGGTGCTGTATTCCAGAATATTCACCCGGTCACCTACACCGATTGCCAGGGCGCCACCGGACCCGCCTTCCCCGATAATGGTGCAGATAATAGGCACCGGAAGGCGTGACATGACTTGCAGGTTCTTTGCAATGGCTTCTGATTGTCCGCGTTCTTCCGCACCCACGCCCGGGTACGCTCCAGGTGTGTCAATAAAAGTGATCAATGGAAGATGAAAACGTGCGGCCATGTGCATCAGGCGCATCGCTTTGCGGTATCCCTCGGGCCGGGGCATGCCGAAATTTCGAAATACTTTTGCCTTGGTGTCCCGGCCTTTCTGTTGGCCGATGAACATGATGGCGCGGCCCCTGAACTGTGCGAGCCCACCAACGATGGCGTGGTCATCGGCGAACGCCCGGTCACCATGCAGTTCGTGGAAGTCGTCGAAGATCTTTTCAACGTAATCCAGCGTGTAAGGCCGCAACGGATGCCGGCTCAGTTGGGAGACCTGCCAGGGCGTGAGATCTTTAAATATGCCCTTGATTTGCACCCGCATTTTAACTTGAAGCCGCTGGATTTCCTCGTCGAGATTAATCGCGTTGTCGGAACCAACGTTTCTCAGTTCGTCGATCTTGGCCTGCAATTCGGCAATGGGTTGTTCGAAATCAAGGTAGTTGGAATTCATTGCATTGCTCACACGGATGAACCGGCATTATAGCGTGAATGCCGTGCGGGGAATCCTCGAGAGTTGCCAATTTTCCAATGCCCAGTGCAATAGCTCTGCCTGGCCGAGTCCCTGCGGGCAAGTCTGGCCGAGAAATCCAAGCGCCAATTCAAGGACCTGCCCGGGGTGGAAAGCAGTGATCGGGTCTGAACCAAGGCGTTTGCTCAGCTTATTGCCGTCTTTCCCAATGGCAACCGGGTGGTGGGCATACTCTGGGGTTGCAAGCCCGAGGCAGTTCTGAAGATGGATTTGGCGGGCCGTAGAATCAAGCAGATCGGCCCCTCTCACCACTTCGGTTACGCCCTGGAAAGCGTCATCCACAACGACCGCCAATTGATAGGCCGCCATACCATCGGCTCTGCGAATGACAAAATCGCCGACAGATGTCGAGAGGTTTTCCTGAATAGAGCCCTGGATAAGGTCAGTGAAACCGATTAACTCATTATTGACCCTGAGGCGTACAGACCGGGGTGATTTACCGACCGGCAGGCCCTGACTGCAGGTGCCGGGATAGTTGCCCGAGGAGGGCAAATCAGACCGGCTGCAGCCACACCAGTAAGCCTGGTTGGAGTCCAGTAGTTGTCTGATGGCGCTTTCATACGCTTCGGTTCGTTTGCTCTGATAAAGCACCGGCTGATCAGGCTGCAATCCAAACCGCTGCAAATCCCGCAGAATCCGGCCGGCGCTGCCTTGCACTTCCCGTGGCGGATCGATGTCCTCGACGCGGACCAGCCACCGGCCGCCAGACGATTTTGCCTGCAGATAGCTTGCGAGCGCCGCAATCAGCGAACCGAAGTGCAATTCTCCGGTAGGAGAAGGGGCGAATCTGCCTGTCCGACACATTGGACAGAGTTTAATGCCAAATTATTTTGCGATCACCTGCGAAGATTCCCTGAGGAAAGTACCGGCGATCAGCTTGACGCCACATTGCCACAGGACCGCCAGGCTGGCCGTATCCGATACTTCATCGGCAATGACGATCACGCCATTCTTTTCAGCGGCTTCGACAATCTTGTTTACAGCAGCCTGATTCTTGGTCAGGGCAGTCAGGCTTTGCGTCATAGAAGGCAGGATTTTGACGAATGACACGTCCAGGTGTTCCAGCAGCTGCCGTGACCGCCGCTCCGAATCGAACGAACTAATCGCCAGTTGGCAACCGAAGGGTGAGAGCTCCTTCATCAGGCGCTGGGCAGGGCGCAGGTTGGCGACCGCTGCAGTTGCAGCAATTTGCAGGATAATCCTCCTGCCTTCCACGCAGGAAGTCTTCAGTTGATCTGCAAACCAGCCGGGGAAGCCATAATCGAGGATCGAGTTATTGCTCAGGCTGATAATCTGGCGTTCCTCGCTATCTACGAAAGTTTTCAGCAAGCCCGGAATTACATGCCGGTCTATCGCTCCGGCGAGATCGTTTCGATCTGCGATTTTCTGAAATTCGTGTGACGAGTAGTCACCGTCTTCACCACGCATGAACGTGATGTTTTCCATCATCTGGTCGCCATCGCCGTCAAGATCGACAATCGACTGTTGCACGCTGTAGAAGTCCTGGCTGGAAAGGGCGATCCTGATCCGGTCAATCCATTCCTGCTCACCACTCACAGCCGTTACGGCAGTCAGGTGCGGCCTGTAGACGACCAGTTGATCACCTTTTTCTGCGGCTTCTGCATGAGCCTTGCGGGCAGCTGAGATAATTTCGGGAGCGCTTGTGGCCAGACGTCCAATAGCTGCCATGCCAACGCTGCACGAAGCAGATATTGCCCGGTCGCCTATTTCAATGATGTGGCTTCGATACGCAGACACCAGTTCCCGGCCGGTCTTTTCCAGTTGTGCGCTTGTCGGGCGGGCTATGAGCACTCCAAAGCTGTGGTCGTTGATGCGTGCAGCAACGTCGGTATCTTTGAGCGATTTCCTGATCATTCCGGCAAGATCAGAAATCATGGAGTCCATGGCCTCCGGCGAGAGTTCGATCTGCAAGTCCTTTATGCCGTCCGTTTCGATATAGAGTACTGCTGCAGTGTCATTGCTCGGAGGGGAGGCAATGCAAGCATCCAGTGCTTCCGAGAATGCCTTCCGGTTATACAGTCGGGTCAGCGGGTCTGTCATGCGCAGGCGTTCCAGTTCCGCCGCCAGTTCATTGGCGGAATCGCTGATCTGCATCATCATCTGAGTGCAATCTTCGCCATCGTAACGGGCCGGTGAGAAACTCAGGTTGGCTTCAAACACGCTGGCGTCCGGCCTTGATACTTTGACGGCGAGAGGGCCTGCCGGAAATTGCCCATTGGAAAGCCCTTTGAACAGAGCCTTCAGGTTCACCTCGCCTGCGTCCAGCATTTCAAGCAGCGAAAGGCCGGAGATTTCCCCATCATCCGTGACTCCCAGGGCATCAACGTAGGCGCGGTTGGCGTAAACGTGGAGTCCCTCGTGGATATAGGCAATAGCGTCACGCGAACTGTCCAGCAGCAAGTTATAGCGATGCTCCAGCTCTTCCACAAAATTCTGTTGTTTTTCCTGGTTCCTCTCGTTTTCGCTGCTGCGTATCAGACGGCTCACCGCACTGGTGAGCAAGCTTTCATTCTCTGAGTTGATAACGAAGCAGGCAGTTGAGGTCAGAGTCGCGGCTAGCTTTTCAGGATCATCCAGGCGGGTGAAAAGTGCGACGGGAACATTGAAAGCGGTTGCAAGCTCGTTGATGTCCTCTATCGGGGCATCCGCTCGAACCGGGTCGGAATACAGGATGAGTACCGGAGAATCATGGTCGAGAGCGCGCTTGACTTCAGAACTGGTCTGTGTGTGAATTACATGAATTTTAATTCCGGAATTACGGAGCAAAGAATTGATATGCTCAGCGGACTCAGGTGACCGGTCTATGACTAAGAGATTAACGCTGTGCATGCGTAATTGGCCTCCATGCCCCTTACTTATTTACTAGTTTTAACACATTTATCCAGTGTGAATCAATAAATTACGATTCATTTCGAAACTTGATTCAAAGATACGCGGAGTCTCTTCTCCGGGTCAATTATGGCCGAATTCTGCATGAAATGACAGCGTGCAGAGAGCCTCATGGCTTCGAATCGCTGTTCGCGCTATCATTCTCTTTTTTGAGCCGGAGTCCCTAATGGCGACCTATAGCACCAGTGAGTTCAAAAGCGGATTGAAGATTATCCTTGACGGGGAACCGTATAACATTGTTGAAAACGAATTTGTAAAACCGGGCAAAGGTCAGGCTTTCAACCGGGTTCGGGTCAGGAACCTGAAGACAGGCCGCGTTATCGAGCGTACGTTCCGCTCGAACGAGTCGGTAGATGCCGCCGACGTTTTCGAGATGGACATGCAATATCTATATAACGATGGCGAGTTCTGGCACTTTATGGACCCTGCTACTTATGAACAACATGCCTGTTCGAAAGAATCCATGGGTGATGCCATCAAGTGGCTGAGAGAGGAAGACATGTGCCAGATGACTCTGTATAACGGAGCGCCGCTCACTGTAATACCGCCCAATTTCGCCGAGTTGAAAATTGTTGCAACAGACCCCGGTCTGAGGGGCGACACCTCCGGTGGTGGCGGTAAGCCGGCAACACTGGAAACCGGNGCCGTTGTTCGGGTGCCGCTGTTCGTCAATAACGAAGAAGTGATCCGTGTCGATACCCGGACCGGTGAATACGTTGCCAGGGTGAAGGAATAGCATACCGCTGGAATGGAACATTCTGGCGCTTTTCCTGAAGTTGGGTCAAAACCGGTGGTCCTTATCCATGCCAGGTATGTCGTTCCAGTCAGGCCACAGGGAGTGGTCCATGAGAATTACTGCGTCGCGATCGCCAACGACCTGATTTTGGATCTCCTGCCGTTGTCTGAAGCCAGAACAGCCTGGCCTGATGCGGAAATAATCAGCTTGCCGGATCACGTATTGCTCCCCGGCCTTATTAATGCGCACACCCACACAGCAATGACCTTGCTGCGCGGTTACGCAGATGATATGGAGCTGCACGTCTGGTTGAAAGAGCACATCTGGCCGGCTGAACGTGAATTCGTCGGGCCTGAGTTTGTTGCCGACGGGACCCGGCTGGCTGTTGCGGAAATGATTCGTGCGGGCACAACCTGTTTCAATGACATGTACTTTTTCCCTGACTCGACCATTGATGTCTGCCTTGAAGTGGGGATGCGGGCGAGTATCGGGATCACGATCATAGAAATCGAAACCGCCTGGGCCAGCGATGTCGATAGTTACATCGAAAAGGGAATGCGATTGTATGAAAAGTGGAAATCACACCCACTGGTCAGCTTTACCCTGTCACCCCACGCCCCTTACACGGTTTCCGATGAAACCCTGCTGCGGGTTTCGTCCCTGTCAAATGAGTGGGGATTGCCAGTACACATGCACTTGCTTGAAACCGAATGGGAAATCAAACAGTCGCTCCAGCATCACGATCTGCACCCGCTTAACCGCCTGGAACAGCATGGGCTGCTGAACTCCAGGTTGCAGGCGGTTCACATGACACAAATATCTGCTGATGATATTGACCGGCTGGCAAAAGCCGGTGTGAACGTCGTCCACTGCCCGCAATCCAACCTCAAGCTGGCAAGTGGTATCTGCCCTCTGTCCGAACTGTTGAACGCCGGGGTTAACGTGGCGTTGGGAACAGACGGTGCGGCGGCAAATAACGACCTTGATCTGCTCGCCGAGGCGCAGACTGCGGCTTTGTTGGCCAAGGGGATTTCCGGCGATGCAAAGGCGGTAAAAGCATCCCAGGTTCTGGAGATGATGACCATTAACGGCGCAAAAACCCTGGGCCTGGGCCATTTAACTGGAAGCATTGAACCAGGCAAACAGGCCGACTTGTGTGCCCTTGACCTGAGTGCGCCGGAAACGCAACCGCTGCATCATGTCGTCTCCCAGCTCATATATGCCGCTTCAAGAAGGCAATTCACCGACGTGTGGGTTGCCGGGAAACGATTGCTTGATGACGGTGAACTGACAACCATCGATCTCAATGCAGTCATCAATTCAGCCCGTAAATGGCAGTCCCGTCTTGCCGGACTTGAAGCCGAAATGACCAATGAATTAAAGGAATCAGCCCTGTGAGTTCTCAAACAAGCCAAAATATTGATAACACCGAGCGCGACAAATTCGATGCGATCGCTTCCGGTTGGTGGGACCCTGAAGGGCCGTTCCGTCCGCTCCACGAACTCAACCCGGCCCGCCTGAAGTTTATCGCCGACCGGGCGCAATTGTCGGGCGCACAAGTACTCGACGTGGGTTGTGGTGGGGGAATCCTGGCTGAGTCCATGGCCCGGAAGGGTGGCCAGGTAACCGGCATAGACGTAGCGCCACGCGTGCTGTCAACTGCAAAACTGCACCTGCACGAATCCGGACTCGAAGTAGATTACAAGGAAAAGATGGTAGAAGACCTGGCGCTGGAAACACCAGGCGTCTTCGATGTGATTACCTGCATGGAAATGCTCGAGCACGTCCCTGATCCCGCTTCAATCATCCAGTCAATAGAAACGCTTCTGAAGCCGGGCGGGCAGGGGTTTTTTTCTACCCTCAATCGGACCCCGCTCGCGTTTGCGTTGGGTATTGTCGGCGCCGAGCACATTGCACGCCTGCTGCCGCGCGGCACACACCGCTATGACCGTTTCATCAAGCCTTCAGAGCTCAGCGCCTGGTTGAGGGAGGCAGGTCTGGAAGTCCGGGATATCCTGGGGCTGCATTACAACCCGGTCACCAGGAGCGTGATGCTCGGTGGTAACGTAAAGGTCAATTACCTTGTCCATGCGTCAAAGCCGGAATTATGAAACGGATTGAAGGGGTACTTTTCGACCTGGATGGGACACTGCTGGATTCCGCGCCGGACCTGGTGGGTTCTCTGAACTGGGTTAGAGAAAGCGTGAGTTTGCCGCCGCTGCCGGTTTCCGAAATGAGTCGTCACGCCTCCAAGGGGGCTGTTGGTCTGCTCAAGGCGGGTATGCCCGAAGCCAGTGACGAGACTTTTGAAGGCTGGAGAATCCGGTTCCTGGACCACTATGCGGAAAACAGTTTCCGCCATTCAAGACTCTATGACGGGATTCCGGAATTACTCGAGATGCTGAGGCAGGAGCGTATTCCCTGGGGCATCGTAACCAACAAAATCGAATCCCTGACCTTGCCCATCATCGAGGCAGCTGATCTCAAAACAACAATCTCCTGTGTTGTATGCGGTGATACGTTAAACGAGAGTAAGCCTCACCCGGCGCCCGTCTACCTCGCGTGCGAGATTCTCGCGGTAAAACCTGAAGCGGTGCTGTTCGTCGGCGACGATATCCGGGACATTCAGGCCGGGAATGCAGCGGGTACGCAGACGGCTGCGGTTTACTATGGATACGGTTCGGATGGGCTGACCGGTGAGGAAGTGAGCGCCAGCCTGCGGGTTCATCATCCGTACGACCTGGTTGAACTCATCAGGCCGAAACAGCCAGCCGGGAACTGAATGGCCAGCAGCAGTTCTGAACGCGACAATGCCCGCATGTTCTGCTGGGAGCAGATTTCCCGGACTAACAGGCTATTTCGCATGTCACGTGTATTTGCCTCCCGTAATTATGCCGACAGTCTGTTGCCGCTCTATGCACTTTTTTCAGTAGTCGAACAGATTAGCTCCACCGTGTCTGATGTGGACGTTGCCATAAGCAAATTAAACTGGTGGCGCAATGAGTGGCTGCATAAAAACAGGGCTGAAAGCCAGCACCCCCTCCTAAGGGAGTTGACTCGAACTGGCGCAGCGAACAGCCTGCCTGACGAAAGTATTGCCGGGCTTTTCGATGGAGCCGGGTACAGGTTGCTGGCAACTGCCCCCGCTGATTTGGGCGCTTTGAGAAACCAGTGCATTGAAATTTATCGGCCACAGCTTGAGTTGGAACTGAGCGTGAGCGGTCCACAGCTTGCTGTTGACGACTTCAATCCTGGTCTTCTTGCCCGCAATGGCCTGGTCCAGCTCGTTCGCGAAAGCACTCGGGGGAAAGAGCAGGGCCGTTTTTGGTGGATACCTCTCAATTCCCTGGCCAGGCACGGTGTCAGTCGGGAAGAAATTACCAATTCACCGGAATCCCCGAATGTCGCAAATCTGATGGCCGAAGTGCTTACAGAAGGAATAATGTGGGGTGAGGGCAGGGGTGATTCACCGAGTGCCACGGCAATTGACTATTCACCAGCCCGGCATGTGTTCGCAATCAGCGGTTTGTATGCTCGCAAACTACGGAGTCTTGTGACCACCACTCCGGACCAGTTCATCAAGGGATTGGCGCGTTTGACGCCGTCGGACCTGTTTGGCGCCTGGACCTGCGCACGCCGGCTCAGGTAATGTCAGGCTTCAGTTATCGCTGATGACTTTAGGCCCTTTTCCGGCCGTTTTTTCATACACCCCTTTGCCGGCTCTCTTGTACTGAGTGAATCCGTGTTTTTCAATTTCCGCCGCATTCAGAGACGGGCCACTGCCCCCGATGTTGGGCGCCGAAATCTTTCGGACCACCGGCGCATTGCAGCGCGGACAAACCGTCAGTTCCGGGTCGCTCATTTTTCTCAGTAATTCGAAACCGTGAGCGCAAAAATCACAGCTCTGTTCACTGTTTACCTGGTATTCATAAATAGGCATTCTTTTAACTCGACTTCCAAACCCGTTAAACTTCCGCAGAATAGCTTAGCACCGGGAGCCAATCTTGAGCGGAAAAACAATTATTATAACCGGGGCGGCCGGCGGACTCGGCTCCGCCCTGTCCCGGGCATGTGCGGCGGAAGAGTTCAATACCGTGATGCTCGATTGTGACCGGCCAGGGCTCGAACAGGCCTGGGACCGCATAACTGGGGACGGCCTGCCTGAACCGGCACTTTATCCCCTGGATTTGCTCGGGGCCGGCCCAGAGCATTTTGATGAACTGCTGGACAAAGTAACCGAAGAATTTGGCCGCCTCGATGCGGTAATCCANTGCGCCGCGCGGTTTGAAGGTCTGACTCCCTTGGAACAATTTTCGCCCCCTGAATGGTTGGCTTCCATACAGGTGAATCTGAATGCTGCCTGGCTGCTCAGTGCCCAAAGCCTTCCGTTGTTAAAACAATCCGAATCAGGATGCCTGTACTTCATGCTCGAAGACATGCCGAAACTGAATGGCGCCTTCTGGGGCGCTTACGGTGTCAGCAAACACGCGTTGAAGGCGCTGGTCAGCCAGTTTGCGGCAGAGTGCAAATCATCACGCGTCCAGGTGCTGGGCATCAATCCGGGGATATTGCGATCAGCGTTACGTTCGCGTGCTTATCACGCGGAAAATCCAAATTTGCAACCGGATCCTGAGAGCGCAGCCCTGCAAATCATGAAATTGCTTAAAGGTGAAGTTGTCCCGGACAGCACGCTCGTTGATTTAAGCCCGGCTTGAAACCGCTTCGTAACCAATTATTGCTCTTTTGGTAGTTTCACCCCAGCGATAGCCACCGGTTTCTCCCATCTGCCGGATCACGCGGTGACAGGGAATGATGTAAGCGAGTGGATTGCTGCCTATGGCGGTTCCGACGGCGCGTGCAGCCCCGGGGTGGCCCACCAGCGATGCCATTTGACCATAGGTAGCATGCGTTCCTTCCGGAATTTCCAGTAACGCTTCCCATACTTTGAGCTGAAATGAACTGCCGCGAAGCCACAGGGGAATGGGCTTGTCATGAATCTCACTGAAGATGGTGTCAAGCCAGAGTTGCGCTCCGGCAGAATCTTCGGAAAAGCTCGCGTTACTCCATTGATTGCGCAAAGCTGAAAGCGTCAGTTCGGGGCCCCCTTCCTGGCAGAATCCCAGGAAATTGACACCACGCGAGGTCCAGGCGATAAGCGCCTTGCCGAACAGCGATTCGCCAAAGCCGTAGTTGAGTCGAATGCCTTCCCCCCGCTTCCTGATTTCGCCGGGTGTCAGGGCATCGGTTGAGATTAAAAGGTCGTGCAGCCGTCCCGGGCCCGATAAACCCGATTCAAGCGCGGCATCCAGGACAGAACAGCCTTCTTCCAGCCGGGCAAGAGCCGCCTTCCGGGTCAGAGACTTCAAAAACTGTTTCGGACTGACCCCTGCCCAGCGTTGAAATGTTCTCTGAAGGTGGTGTGGGCTAACACCCATTGCAGCGGATAGCCGGTCTAAACCGGGTTGTTCAGACTGGTGTTCCGCCATCCACTTGATGGTTTCCGAAATGAGGTTGTAGTGTTGTACTTGCGGCATGTGGTCATTTTAGCCGGGCTGGTTTCGTCCGCCACCCGATTCTTGCGGTTTCATGGAAGCTTAACTCATACTTGGAAAACATATCCAACCAGGAAAACAACATGTCAGACGATCTTTTTCTAAAAATCATCAATCGTGAAATACCTGCCGACATCATTTACGAAACAGATGAAATACTGGCGTTCCGGGACGTTAACCCACAGGCCCCTTTTCACGTACTGATCATACCCAAGGAACACATCAGGACAATGAACGACTTGGAGTCAGAACATGCAGAAATGGCAGGCAAATTGTTTCTCGTCGCTGCCGAAGTCGCAAGGAATGAAGGAATTGCAGAAGAGGGTTACCGCGTCGTTATGAACTGCAACAGGGCAGGAGGGCAG
>BS_KBA_SWE02_21mDRAFT_10000609_pt1 | contig 13495 bp, 15 predicted proteins | sample BalSeasSWE02_21m_FD_9196 | JGI IMG/M metagenome (IMG submission 9196)
CCCCACTATCCATTACTACCAGCTACACCCGCGCGCCTTACAGGCGCTTCTGGAAGAAGAAAGCCCCACCGCATCATTCAGTTCACAGAACATAAACCCAAATTGACTAAAAAAAATATATCACCTCTCACTGGGCTCCTTGTTTTGGGAGAAAAGGATCGAAAGAATAAATAGGGTCTTTTTTTGTACTGAAAATTTATTTTCAGTAATCATTATCACCCGCAAAAATCACAATGACGCTGCTCGGCTGCTACGATAGCCTGATCACTGCTCCAGAAAAAATTCTCACTCCCAATTGAGACAGTAAGGTCAGCACGTTTGAACATTTTAAGCACATTGTCGTGAACCCCTGAAAACATCAGGGTTCCACCCCGCTGTTGGATCTTCTCATTAAGTCGCTGAATAGCTTCGATCCCGGCTGTATCCACCAGTGGCACACCACGCATCGAGAGGATCAAGGTATTGGTATCTCCCAGATCAGAAACAGCCTCATTAAAAAAACCGGTTGCAGCAAAGAACAGAGGCCCGGTCAAGTATGCCACCCGAATATGCTTGCACTTGCCCTGTGTCATAATACCCTTAAGATGCAATTTTTGCGTATCCACATTAGACACTTCCACGTTCAGGCTCGCAATACGATTCAGAAAAATACCCGCAGCCATCACCGACCCGATCAGGATAGCCTGCGTCAGATCAAGGCTGATGGTGGCGATCATGGTGATGAGGAAAGCCAGGATATCGCTCTTAAAGCGTTTACCGAACATGAAGCGAATGGCTTTCCACTCGTTCATCCTCCAGGCTGTCATGATAAGCACACCTGCCAGCGCTGCCAGCGGGATCTGCGCCATGACCGGCGCCAGCAGGAACATGGATAATAGTAGACCCCCGGCATGGATGATGCTGACCAGCCGGGTTTGTCCACCCGATTCAATGCCTACACTTGAACGGGCGATCGCAGCAGTGGCAGGAACACCACCAAAAAATGGGATCAGAATGTTACCTATGCCCTGCCCGATAAGTTCCTGGTTGGCTTGCAAACGTATCCCGGTCATATTGGAGCCAACCGCGCCGCACAGCAGCGATTCGATCGCTCCCAGGGCGGTGATGGTTAACGCTGGGGCGATAAATTGAGGCAGGGTCGTCCAGTCAAACGCAAACAGGTTGAAGCGCTCTGCAAGTAACAGGGTTTTTGGAATTTCACCAATGCGGGAGACATCCCATTTCAGCACCAGGTTCAAAGCTGTTGCCAGGATGATCCCCAGCAACGAAGCCGGAAAGCGTCCATTGAGTTTTTTAGGCCAGAACATCATGGTCAGGATAATGATCAGCCCAAATAGAATGGCATGCCAATCAGGTTTAAAACCACCCTTAAAATACCCCAGCAGCTTGAAGAGCGCAGTATCCGTCCCGGGTGTACGAATACCAAGAAAATTGTCGATCTGACCAATAAAAATGATAAGGGCAATGCCGGAAGTGAACCCGGTGATGACTGCGGAGGGGATGAAGGCAATGAAACGCCCAAGTTTGAGCAATCCAATAATAAGAAGAAAGAATCCTGAAAGCAGCCCGGCTATCCAGATACCTTGCAACCCATAACGCTGAACCAGCACGATCAGGATCGCGCTCATGGCACCTGTGGGACCGCTGATCTGGTATGGGGCTCCCGAAAGGGCACCGATCACAAAACCAGCCAGGATGGCGGTCACCAGACCAGCAGCCGCACTGGCACCGGAGGCCACGCCAAAAGCCAGTGCCAATGGAAGGGCAACGGATGCGACCGTGAGACCAGCCAAAACATCCAGCTGAAATTTAGCCAGGGAATACCCTCTGAATTCATCCTGATAAATACGCTTTAAGCTTCTACGAGGCATAAGTATGCCCTCCTGCTGAAAAAAAATCGTGCCGAAAGCTTTCGGCACGAGTGGGGATTATACTACTAATTATGGGATTGGTTTAAAGGGCTGCCCTTTCCTGGGTGCGGATGCTGGCTGTTGAAGGCATTGATTTTCTGGAGCCTCCCCGCTATCCATTTCTACCGGCTATACACTGGCCCTGAACAGGCGTTTCTGGAAGAAGAAAGCCACATTTACCAATCCGATCATGACCGGCACTTCCACCAGCGGACCGATCACCGCAGCAAAAGCCTGACCCGAGGATATCCCAAACACTGCCACTGCCACAGCAATGGCCAGCTCAAAATTGTTGCTGGCAGCTGTAAACGAAAGCGTGACAGTTTGTTTATAATCTGCCCCCACGGCTTTGCCCATAAAAAAGCTGACCACGAACATGACCACAAAATAGATGAGCAGTGGGATGGCAATGCGCACCACATCCAGCGGCAGCTTGATGATGTATTCGCCTTTTAGTGAAAACATGACCACGATGGTAAAAAGCAGCGCGGCCAGGGTGATCGGGCTGATCTTCGGGATGAACTGTTCGTGATACCAGGCTTTGCCCTTTCTCTTTACCAGGATATAGCGAGTCATGAAACCGGCTATAAATGGAATTCCCAGATAGATGAACACACTTTTGGCGATCTCACCAATCGTAATGTGTACAACTGATCCCGAGAGACCGAACCAGGTTGGAAGAACAGTAATGAAAACATAGGCATAAACGCTATAAAACAAAACCTGGAAGATGCTGTTGAAAGCTACCAGTCCAGCCGCATATTCCGTGTCCCCTTTGGCCAGCTCATTCCAGACGATCACCATGGCAATACAGCGCGCCAGTCCGATCAGGATCAACCCGGACATATATTCGGGATAACCACGCAGGAAGATGACCGCCAGGGCAAACATCAGGATGGGACCGATCAACCAGTTCTGCAAGAGGGATAAACCCAACACCTTCCAATTGCGGAAGACATCACCTAATTCGTCATAGCGCACTTTAGCCAGGGGCGGGTACATCATCAGGATCAAGCCGATCGCGATCGGGATGTTGGTCGTCCCAACGGAGACTGCAGTGTTAAAATTTTGCACAATTTTGGGGAAGAAAAAACCGATGCCGACACCGAGTGCCATTGCCAGGAAGATCCACACGGTCAGGTAGCGGTCGAGGTTTGAAAGACGTTGCAGGGGTTTCGGGGTCATAGCATCTCCATTTAATTTTCAACAAGGGTAGCGATAATTTTACTTTCAGTTGCACTGCTTACTTTTCGAAAATCGTTTTTATCATTCGTCAAAACAGGGTCTGGAAAACTACGATAAGGGCTTTTCCTTTTCCCTTCCAAAAAGGACATTCGTCGTCTGTCAGATCAAAGACCGCCACCACCAGGCCGAACTCCGATTCCCGGAATTCATCCACTGACGGGGAGCAACCAGTAATCTGGATACTCACTTCTCGCCGAGGTGGAGATTCATGCTCGCTCCTGCCATATGAGACCGGCAGGTATTGCCTGTGTAGAGAAAAAGTACGATGCTCTTGGACATTATGTAGTTATCAATGCATTTGTTAGNAAGGTGGTGATCTCGGCTTCGCTGGGTACCCGGCCAGCGGAAACCACTTTTTCGTTGATGACCAATCCGGGCGTTGCCAGGATCTTGTATTTCATGATATCGGTATAATCGGTCAATTTCTCGACCTTGGCCTCGATAGCCAGGTTGGCAACCGCCTTTTCTGCCAGGGATGCCAGCTTCTTGCAGTTTTCACATCCGGAGCCAAGAACTTTTATGGTAAGCATATTTAATGTTCTCCTTCATAGATGGTTTATTAAACTGAATACTAATACGTATCGATCATCAGCAGCTCAAATGCTGCAAAAATTTATTTTCAGAATTAATGACGCTCCAATTTTTANGCCAGTACCTCGATTCTAGGTTCAATGATAATCTCAGATTTAACTGAATTGGCGACCAGGCTGTATTTCTGTGCGGATTTCAGGGCACGTTGGATGCGGTTTTGCACCTTGAGCGGGTCTTCATCCCCGGCCGAGACGCGGATGATCGGCCAGAAACGCAGGTGGGTGAAGATCTCGGTACGGTCCAGCTCGATCAATTTCGTTCCTTCTGCCCGGCATTCATAGGAGAGCAATTTGAGTTTGAAGCGCTCGCTGGCCCAGATGAACATCATCATGATGCAGGAATTGGCGGCTGCAACGAAAGCATCCTCCGGGGTCAGGACACCAGAGTAACCCTGTGCATCCGGAGGGGCAGAAAAATCCATTTCCGGACCGTTGCCCATGACGATGTGCCCGCGGTGCCCACCTATCCAATCCAAACGACATTTGTATTATAGACAGCNGTGTTGCTCATGCGGCTGCCTCCTTATGTCTATAAAATTCTGCATAGGNGCGCAGTAATGTTATTGCATAGGCTTTTTCGTCACCGGATGGAATTGGGTTATAAACCCTGACGGTGTCAAGGAGTTCACCAACCAACTCATCTGTCGGCAATTTCCCATCCTGACGGAATTGTTCGAAAATGAGCGGAAGGGCAACCAGCGTCACGGTTTGCCCATTGATCTCAACATCCTGAATGGGAATTCCGGAACCACAGGAACAAGTCGCCTGGGTGGTTTCCTCTGCATTGGATTGTGGCATCTCATCGGCGAACTCACCAATACGGCGATTCCAATGTCTATCCAGCAGATCATCCACCAGTCGGGCGACATGCTGGGCCGTGAATTCGACCGTATGCAGTCCGGCCGGGTTCAAATGGCGCAGACCCTCCGCTCTGCCCAGCCCATGTTCATTACGCAAGTCCGTTACCACTACGCTGGCGGCCGGCTTGCCAGAATACATCTCTGTGGCACGAGCAGCACAACGTTGATCACATCCATCGATCGCTATGGTTGGATAAAAGCGTGCAAAGGCGCGGTCCCCTTTTCCGCCTGCCAGAAAGAGAGGCAGGCAGATGGTTACCGTATCTGCGGGGCGCAGTTCTTCGAGCACAAGCAATGCAGCCAGGCGGGTGACAGTACCTTCAGCCATTTCTTCGCCGGAGCAGGCTACTATGCCAATTTTTTTTCTGGGCAGTTCAGGCATGCGCGTCTCCTTGTCCGGAGGATGTCATCTCATCCACAACTCCGGCAATTTCTTCCGCCAGGGCAGACGCCAGCTGCTGTCCACCCTGGTTGAGCTCTGCGATCCCTTGCGGTTTGAATTGTCGATAGCGACGGTAAACATCCAATACAGCAAAATCCCTGGCTACCGTTCCACCGCTTTCCTGTACCATTTTTGTAGCACAGCCCAGCTTGCAGCCATCGATGGTGATGGTCGGGTTCCCGGCAACTGCTTCCCGGGCATTTTCATCACCCAGGACCAACAAGGAAAGCGCCACAAGTTGGGTATCATCGGGTCGTAAGTTCCCGGTCACTTCATAAGCGGCTTCACGACTGACTGTGCCATAGGTCTTGCCAATGCCACTGCATGCTACGATGACTACTTTATGATCCGTCTCCATTATTTTCCCATTTCCTGACCGGCTTGCTCGATCATCAGGCTGAAATATGCCTGCGCATCGAGCAAAGCAAGGCGGTCAGTTTCCCAATCGGTCGCTTCCAAAACAGCCAGCCACCCATCACCAAATGGATCCTGGTTGATGACTTCAGGGGTTGCTTCCATCATCGGATTGACTTCAACAACCCTGCCGGTCAAGGGTGATGCAAGGCTGATGTTCACTTTGATGGTTTCGATCACAGCCACTTCATCGTCAAGGGTCAACCCTGTGCCCTCCGGCTTGATCTCGACAAAAGCCACATCGCCGCTGCGTTGTTGTAAGAAATCCGAAACACCAATGCGGATATGGTTNCCATTCACCTGTGCCCATAAACCTTCACGACTGTAGTAACGGTCACTGGCTACTTTGAAAATAAATTTGTCGATGGATGTTTCGAGAAATTTTGTTGTGGTCATAAATGCCTCATATATTATTCGATTATTTGAATATGATTTGTGCAAAATAAAAGCCCTTAAAGAAGAGTCTTTACTCAGAAGAAAAAATGACCCTGCCAGGAGCGGATACTTCAGCATCAGGGTTGCATTTGGGACAAGGACAATTGGTATCGGCATGCACGTGTGGGATAGGCTCTGGTTGTCCGCTCAGGGAATACATGGCATCGATCACCTCAAAGATCTNGGGATAAGTGACACGGTAATACATATTCCATCCATCCCTGCGAACCGAAACAATATTTGCATCCTTCAGGACCTTGAGATGTTGAGAGATGTATGCCTGGCGCAACTTGAGCATGGCCTCGATGTGGCAGACACATTGCTCGCCTTCCCGTAAAATGGACATGATGGTCAGGCGTACCGGATGCGACATGACCTTGAATAGATCTGCTGAAGCCTGATAAGTTTTATTTATATTCGACATTCTGAATATGATTATACAACAATCAAGATCTGGAGCCAGATGCAAGAGTCATGATTATTTTGTGACAGATATCACGATATGTGCATTAAATAGATCTATCTCGTATTATTGAGCAGATTGCATTTAATTGGTTTTTGGATCTTGTTCAGCAATCGAAAGGGATGGGGGATATTATATTGTATTTTCTAAATCCAAATTTCGATCCGGAACCAATTCCACCCTTACTTTGCCTGCCACAGTCCTGCCCAGTGCGATTTCGCGCTGGTTGATCTCAACCAGAACGGGGCCTCCAAAAGGTGCAATGCGGATGACCCGGATCTGCTCTCCAGGGTAAAACCCATATTGACGGAGCGTGCCAGTCAGGCGTTTCCCGCCTTCCACACTTACAAACCTGGCACAATTGCCCGACTTCATATCCGAAAGATGCATCTACACGACTCCATTCAAACTCAGGTTGTTTGTTTTTTTGGCGGTCTTTCCGTTCATCGTTTTCAATAGGGCTCCCACGCCAAGGAAATAAACCAGATAAGCCAGACTTTCACTCAGGGAAGGATTGGCATTGTAGCCAAACAAGGCAGTCAGCATTTGCCCGACAGGCTGTTTTTCATTCAAGATCGGGTTGATATCCCAGATATGTTCTATGATGGACGGAATGATCCCGGCTTCATTAAATTCATGAACTCCGTGCGCCACCAGCCCGGCCGCAAAAAATACCAGCAGGATGTTGGTAAAAAGAAAGAATTTATCCAGGCGCAGTCGCTTGCTCGAAGTGAATAACATCCAGCCAAGCAAAGCTGCAGTTGAAAGGCCCAGCAAAGCTCCCAAGATGGTTTGAACTCCCCCATTGGCCAGCTTCGTTGCGACCAGGAACAGGACCAGTTCAAGCCCTTCGCGCCCGACTGCAAAAAATGACAACCAGAACATCGCCCAGCGACTGCTCTGCCCGGCAGCCTGGCTGACGCCGGTCTCCAGATTCTTTTTCTGGTTGGCTCCCTGGCGCCGCATCCAGAAGATCATCCAGGTCAGCAGGATGGCAGCCGCCAGCATCGCTACTCCTTCAAAGATCTGCTCTGCCCGACCATCAAACTCTGCTCCCAGCCAGTTCAGCACCAACCCCGCGAAAAGGCTGGCTGCAATTGCTGCAGCCAGGCCCTGCCAGACTACTATTATTAATCCGGAGCGGTTGGTTTTGCGCAAAGCTGCCAATACGATCCCGATAACAAGGGCGGCTTCCAGCCCTTCACGCAATGATAAGAGAAAACCTGCCAGCATTCTTCCTCCGTGAATAATTGGACTTGCTTGACAACCTGTTTGAGCATGATAGAATGGGTTAGTACAAAGCATTAACAATAGTTAGTATATACTAATTTATAAAATTACCATAGGTTGAATAATTAACAATTTTGGTAGTCATATGTCACAAACAGATCCAGATCCCAACATATCCCGCCCCACTCATACGGTTGAGAATTATTTAATGACCATGTTCGTCATGGAACGCGACCAGGGAGAGATCGTGGCGGCCCGCCTGGCAGAAGAGCTGGATGTCGCCCCGGCAACGGTAGCCATGACATTGAAACGCATGGAACGTGACAATTGGATCAGCGGCAAGGGACGTCGCAAAGATATACATCTGACGGATACCGGGCGTGAGGCGGCGCATTCCGTAGTACGCAGACATATGCTCACCGAATGGCTGCTCCTGAAAATATTAAAACTCCCCATCCAGCAGATCCATGCTGAAGCTCATAATATCGAACATGCCATCTCACCCCAATTGGAAGAACGCCTGGTGGATATTCTCAATGATCCTCAGGTTTGTCCGCACGGAAACCCCTTTCCAGGATGTGAAGAAGTCACAAGCACCTGGATTCCACTAACCGAATTTGACGGCGGTCAACAGGTGATCATCCGCCGGATACATGAGCTGGCCGAAAATAACCAGGAATTGTTGGGTTTTTTGATAAACAACAACGTCTTGCCTGGAAAACAGGCGGATATTATTGAGATCTTGCCTTTCAACCAGACCATTAAGATAAATGTAGCAGGCAATCTTTGTACATTGGGGTTTTCAGCTGCCCGCTATATCTTTGTTGAAAAACTGGTTTAATTTTTCCCCTTATCCCGCACGGTAACATTTGGTAAATGTAAGCGTATTGCCTTCCACGGATACCTGGTAATCAATATTGTCCATGCTCTGGTAGATCAAATACAATCCGATGCCGCCCATTTCATCATCATCCAGGGCGGCTTCCACATCAGGCTTCGAACCTTCAACAGGCTCAAAAACCTGCCCAAAGTCTGTGATCTGCACCAGTATCCGGTCGGGTTCGATCCAGAAGGATAGGATGATCGAGCCGGGGTCCATACCCTTGTAGCCATGTTCAATGATATTCGCACAAGCCTCGTCCACCGCCAGCTTGAGATCCAAAACCACATCACCTGGGATATCATATTTGGCGCAACATTCTGTTATAAAATTGCGAAATATCTCGAGAGATTCGAGTTCAGCTGCACGCGTAATTTGAAACCGATTTAACATATGCTGCTCCTAATATTCCGCGGCGGGGAAGGTCTCTACACCGGCATGCCTGCCCACCTGTTTGATCATCTTCAAGCCATCCCATTTATTATCGATAACATCCAATATGCCATCATGGATGGCCCACGCCCGACCGCGCATCGTTTTCCATTGGTCAGGTTGTCGGAAAACAGAACTTCCATCCAGGGCTTTGTTCAGCTCGCCCCCCGGTTGAAATTCTCGATGGATGCTGTCCATCATATGATGCCCCTTGGAATAAGCAAATCCACGCTTCTCAAAGATCAAGGCAGATACATAAGTTAAAGGTTCAAGAAAAAAGGCATGATGGGCCATCATGGTCAGGAAGGTCTCAATATGGTTGATCACAATTTGCGAACTGTGCAATCCCTCACGGATCTGTCCCGGAGCCAGGCCGGCGCGCATGGCCTTTTCCTCTTCTACCAGGTTTCGATGAACCGTGCCAAAGAGCGTCTCTCTGCCCTGCTCATCAATATCTGTGCCAAATCTCTCACTCAACGGATTGTTAACCAGCACAAAGTTCAGATCAATACCATTATAAACATTATCCGCCAACTCCAAATAGAAGAACTCATTCTCTGGGCTTTCCCCATGCCAGGCAGAGATCTTAATGTGATCACTGCCATTATCTGCGATCAGTTTCACCTGGATAAGACCATCGGGGTTTTTCCAGGTGCGCGGGTTGATGGCAAAATCAGATAATACCTTAATGGGGATAAGTGTCCGGCATAAACGCAGTTTTGGATTTTCAGGCAGGCTGTTTAAAGCCTTGATGGTTACAGGCAGGTTGGCATCACCTATCAATTGACTGATCGAAGGGTTTTCCAGTGCCGGCTGGGGCTTATTGGGTTGAGAATTTACACGCAAATGTTTGAACATCTCTTTCCTGTTCTACTACTTTCTTGCAGTTTGGGCGGGCAAGTCGTCAAAATCCATCGGGAAGTTACCTGGTGCTTTCTCCAACTTAATTACACATTTTCAGATGTGGAATATTGCCAATTCAGTGCTCTGCACCAATTGCTTAATATAGGCTGCCTTCTGGCGTGTTGCCTGCTCACCACGCTCGATCACGACTGGAGTTTTATCCACATCAAACATGGAGATCGACTCATCAAAATCTGGAATTATCGGGATGATCTCCGCGTGGTGGGCCAAATTATGGAATGCGAACGAAGAAGTCAGAATATTATTCATATAGATATTATTTAAATGCTCTTGCACAGCGGTCATCGAACGAAAATGGCCGCGATAACTTAGCTGGAAACCCATGGCAATAATGATATCTGCGCCGTCCTGAATAGCTACATCAATTGGCAGTGGGTCAGATACCGCTCCATCGATCATCAACCGTCCATTTACCTCCCAGGGTGGGAAGATGATCGGAATAGCCAGGCTGGCTCGAATGGCATCAAAAATGCTGCCTTCCGAAAGCACAACCTTCTGCCCGCTGAGAAAGTCGGTTGCCACAATTTTCAGGGGCACCTGCATATCTTTAAAAGACAGATCCCCATAAGTTTTCTTAAGATTGTTGTTGAGAACATCATCATCCACCAACCCACTGCGCTCATTGAATTTCAGGCTTCCATCTTTGCTGGCCTTGAGATTCTTTGTATAACCTTGCATGATGTCGCTGGTCCAAAAATTCCTGGACAGATCAGCCATCTCTGCGGCATCCGTGCCATTTGCAATTGCAGTGCTGAACAGGCTTCCCCCGCTGCAACCCACGATACTATCCACCCGGATGTTTTCAGCCTGGAGAACCCGCCACAAACCTATTGCAGCCGCGCACATTACTCCACCGGACCCGATAACCAGTGCAACTCTTTTTTTCGAGCTCAACATAAATTTAGATCCATTATTTAATTAATCATCTCACTTAAAACGTCTCGAAGGTTTGTAATAAAAAAGGCTTGGATTATTAGAACTTCGGGACGTTTCGTTCTTTTTTTTGAATTCAACTGTTTAATTTTTAAGCTCTCAGGCATTAAAACTATTCAGGGCTGAATTGATGGTATCGAATAATTGCAATATATTTGTAAAGCCGCTCATATTCAAAACTTTTAGTACGTCCGGCTGAACAGCAACCAGGCGCAGATCACCACCGTGCGATCGCGTGGCTTTGATCCCGCCCAGCAAGGCACGCAATCCGGCGCTGCTGGTATAATCCACGCCCTTGAGGTCTGCCACCAATTTTATATTCCCGCTGGCAATCTGGCTGTCGATCAATTCAGTGATCTTGGGTGCAGTGAAAGCATCAATGCTTCCAGTTAGAGTCAGGATGCTCACGTCGTTTACTTGTTTGGTATGAAATTCCATTGATCAGGTTCCTTTTCTACTTGGTTATTAATTTTTTTCTCCAGGGTTAATTGATTGCCGCCGCCGTCCATTTCCTGATACGAAATTTCATCCATCAGTTCTTTCACAAGATGAATCCCCAGGCCGCCAATTTTTCTTTCTTCCCAGTCTGCTTCCAGATCCGGGGCTTGAGCCTGGTCTGGATGAAAATATCTGCCATCATCCCGAATGATAAGCTTGGCATTTTGGGGATCTTTTTCAAATGAGAGCGACATTTGCCCGGGCTTTTTGCCATCGAAACCATGCTGGATGATATTCTTGCATATTTCTTCTGCGGCAAGTCTAAAAGCAAAGGCATCATCGTGAACAAGACTGCTTTGCAGTGTGGAGGCTTCCACAAAATCACACATTTCACCCAGGAATTCCATGCTTGCCTCCCGGCAGATGGCATGTTGAATATGATCCGGTCTAAGCGCCCTGCGAATGGAGATGAGGGTAATATCGTCGAATTGTTGCTGCGAACCGGAATACTTGTGCAGTTCATTTTTCAGCTCATATACCATGCTGAACAGGGATGTCCAGGGAGCCTGAATATAATTCAGCAGACGTTCTTCCGAAAAGACTTCCCCCTCAAGGTTGCGCGCATCCGTGGTTCCATCCGTATACCCTACCAGGAAATCACCCAGATCAAATTCGACCTGTCCCACCTCATAGTTCATGTCCGGGAAGATCCCCACTGCCGGCCCGGTTGGCATCAATCTGCGAATGATTTTGCCTGCTTTGTTCAGAATAACCGGCGGTTCATGACCNCCATTCACATAATATAAAATTCCACTGTCCGGGTCCAGTATCCCCAGGAACATGGTTGCAAACATGTTTGAGCTTCCATGGGTCTCTGAAATGTAATTATTGGTGTTCAGAATAATATTTTTCAGGTGATCGCTTACATCGCCATTATTTATGTCCACTCTGCTGAAAGCCCGCAGCAGGCTGCGGAAAAGTACCATGAACAGAGCTGCACCCACACCTTTGTCACAAACGTCTGCAATAACCAGGGTCATATAATTCGAATTTTCAAATTTGAAAAAATCATAGAAATCACCAGCGACCTGCCGCGAGGCTTCAAAATGCGCGGCGAACTCCCAACCCGGAATTTCCGGGATCGACTCGGGGAAAAACCCGGATTGGATCTGACGGCCGATCTCCAGGTCTCCTTCGGCCATGTCAAGAGCTGACTCGGTTTTTGCATATAGCTGGGCATTATCAATGGCTGTCGCAATTTGAATGGCAATGGTCTCAGCCAGGCTGATCTCATTTGCATTGAAATGATAATACGGGTCCCTGGCTGGCATCCCGATCGTCCCGATCGCAGTTCCGCGCGTCATCAATGGCACGATCATGATCGACTTGGTGCCGCGTTGTTTGGAGACATCTGCCATCGGTTTCGTGCGCTCATCCTGTTGCGAATTCTGGATGACGACTGTTGTCCTGTTTCTTATCACTTCCCGGGTGGCTGAATTTTCTCCTATGGGCAACATCATTCCCAATGCACTTTCCTCATCGGGGTCTGCGGAATGAAAGGCGACAATCTCCAGGGATTCCCTGTCGGGTGTGATCAAACCAATGCCTGCATTACGAACCGGAAATATGCGGGTCAGTTCATCGCATAGGGTTTGTAGAATTATTTCCAGGTCCAACGATTCCGAGCTGACTGTAGCGATCCGGTTTATGGAAGAAAGTTCACGCACACGGTTCTCTGCATCTTCTTTGGCGTTGCGCAGGCTTTCTTCCGCGGCCACCTTTTCTGTGATATTCCTTACCACACCCCTGGCGCCCACAACCACATCACCATCCATCACAGGAGTGATCGTGGTTTCGCCAATATGTTCTCCGCCGTCCTTCGTGCGATAGCTATAACGGTACATTTCCAGGGATTCCCCGGTTTCAAAGATCTTCTTGAAGTTTAGATAAACATCCCGCACTGAGCTCCGGTCGGTGAAATGACGGAAATTTTTGCCCACCAGGTCTTCTTTTTGCTCATATCCAAGATGTTTGTAAAAAGCTCGGTTGATATTAATGATGGTTCCCTTGATATCGGTCTCAAAATAATATTCCTGCAGCGTCTCCAGAATGGAGGCCATGGTTTCCTGCGAATATGCCAGATTTTTCTCAGCCTGTTTTCTCTGGCTGATATCCAGGAATTGCAGTACCCGCCCGGTGTAATGACCGTGTTTATCCTGGATGCCGGTTATCTGTACTTCATACGTGTTCATGCCCCACTGCGGGTTGATGATCACTTCCTGCTGAACGGCAGGCGCTT
>BS_KBA_SWE02_21mDRAFT_10000610_pt1 | contig 13492 bp, 8 predicted proteins | sample BalSeasSWE02_21m_FD_9196 | JGI IMG/M metagenome (IMG submission 9196)
CCAACGTGCGTTTTGTCATTCACTACGATTTGCCTAAGAATATGGAGAGTTATTACCAGGAGATAGGGCGAGCGGGACGGGACGGCCTTCCGGCCCACTGCTTGCTGCTTTTCGGCTACGGGGATATCCAGAAGATCAAGCATTTCATCGATAAGAAGGAAGACCATGAACAGCGGGTGGCAACCATCCATCTAAATGCCTTCCTGGGGTTCATTGAAACGGAGACATGCCGGCGCATTCCCCTTTTGAACTATTTTGGCGAGGCCTTTTCCACGGAGAACTGCGGCGCCTGCGACAATTGTTTGACCGATGAAAAGGACTTGCACGATGTGACCATTGCCGCGCAGAAATTTCTGTCGTGCGTCAAGCGGACGGGAGAGCGGTTCGGGGCCGGCCACATCATTGATGTGTTGCGCGGCTCACAGGCGAAAAAGGTGCGCCAATCAGGGCATGATCGTCTTTCCACCTATGGCATTGGAGAAGAGTATTCAAAAAGAGAGTGGTTTCATCTTTCAAGACAATTTATGCGAAAGAAGCTCCTGGAGCAGGACATGGAGTTTGGGGGCCTGAGCCTGACGGAAAAAGCATGGCAGGTCATGAGAGGGGAAGAGAAGGTCCTGGGCAGGCTTGAAAGAACGGTGGAACGGGCGCCTGCCAAAAAAGAGGATCAACCCTGCGACAGAGAACTGTTTGAAATCCTTCGAAAGGAGCGCAAACTCCTGGCTGACGAGGCCGGTGTTCCCCCCTATGTGATCTTTCCGGACAGGACACTCATGGAAATGGCCACCTTTTTTCCGCAAAACGAGACAACCCTGAACGGCATTCACGGGATTGGAGCTGTCAAGAAGGAGAAATACGGACCCGGATTCATGAATCTGATCCAGAAATATTGCGCCGACCGCGGCATCCGGGAGCACCCCGCTATATCCGTAAAAGCCCTGCCGAATGTTTCCACGTCAACCGCTAAAAAGAGACATGTGGTGGTGGGCGAACTCTTCGATTCGGGCCAGTCCATTGCAGATATCATGGAAAGGTTCCAGATCAAGCGCAGTACGGTTATCCAGCATCTTTTCAATTATTTCCGCGAGGGGCATCCGATCAGGGAATCAGAGGAACTCCTGTCTTTTTCCACGGTTTCTCCGGAAACAAGGGAAGTTATTCTGCAGCGGTTTGAAACGTTTGGCATTGAACGGTTGAAACCGGTATTTGAGGCCCTTGACGGAAAGGTGGATTATGAAGAGCTGAGGATCCTTCAGCTTTACTATATGGGCCAAATTTCTCAATGAAGAAATCGGTGAGTATCCGATCATGACAGGCGATCTGTGTTTTACCTTCAGCATCAGTGAACCCTATGAGGGGTTTTGCTACAAGCTGGTAGCCGGTATGATCGGCTGTTCAGAGGGTGAATAACGGAGCGCTCTGACTTTTTTACGATTTGACCGGCCAACATTTTCATTTCCTGGTGAGATACCGACAAATTGAACTATGAAAGCGAAAGCAGTGGCTTTAAGACTGACATATGTGATCTTGAGTTGAAAACCTCAAAATTTTTCGGTTTACAACTGCCTGAAAATCGGTATAAATTGAATCAAGTGGCGTGCAAGAGTTATGCAAGAAAGGGCGCGTTTTGAGACCATCTGATTTCACAACAGTTGAATATCCATCATTGCATTTAGCACTTTTCATGTTTTGCTTTGCCAGTCTTTACTGGCTTTCGTAATCCGGATGTGCTTCATCCCAAATATGAAAATTCATCGCGCCCTCTTGTATAATTAGGCATAAAACAGGCATCCCCCCCCAAAACAGCCCTTTACATTGGCGACTAATTGTTGTAACCAAAATGAATAATTGGCTTAGCCAGTTGCTTGATGGATGCATGCCTTTCCATGTATAGGGATTATTACAGAAAAGATTTAAAAAACGTAAAAGTACATCTCAATTTTGACTTAAACCACAGGATTCCAAAGAAAGGGATTCCTCTCCGAAGACACCAGGACAAAGCGAGCCCTTAGGAGGTCAGAATGAAAAAATCAACGTTTCTTATCTTTTATCTGCCATTTCTGCTCATTGTCTCAATCCTCCCCGGCTGTGCACACCAGCCCGACGGCACTGCATACACCAGAGACGGGAAAGAGTATGGCCAGGTTCGAGGCACGTTCCGGCATAAGTGGTGGAACTACTACGAACGGGGTGTTTCCTATTCAGACGGCCGGTTTTTTGAAGAGGCAGCCACGGATTTAAATCTTGCTATTGAGAAAAGAGAAAATGATCAGCGAATGGCCAGGACCTATGGGATGCATTTTGTGGACTATTTCCCTCACAGGGAGTTGGGCATCGTTCATTATCAGACGGGGAATCTGGAGGCTGCGAAAAAGGAACTGACCCTTTCTCTCAACCAGTATCCCACTGCAAAGGCCAGATTCTATCTGGACCGTGTCCGGAAGGGGATGATGGAAAAGGAAGGCGGAAAGGTTCCAGCCCCGAATCTTACCATAGACTTGCCTGAAGGGGAGATTTGGACCCGGAAAGATCCTGTGGTAATTTCCGGAAACGCCCGGGACGAAAAGTATATATCGGCCGTTACTGTCAAAGGGTTTCCTCTTTTCATGGAGGGAGCGAAAAAGGACGTGTCATTCAGCCGGCCCCTGGAACTGGACCAGGGAAGTCACCAGATCGAAGTGCAGGCCGTAAATCTCCTGGGAAAAACTTCCACGCGCATCGTGGTAATTCATGTGGACCGGCAGGGGCCGCTCATCACGGTCGAAGACCTGAATGGTCATCCCGCATCGCCGGAAAAACGGCCGACGCTCCGAGGGTCCATCTATGATGAGGCGGGGGTATCCGAGGTTATGATAAACGGCGAGGTCATTCCTATTCAAAAGGGACCGGAAGTTCTTTTCGCACGGACGTTGCCGCCAGGTTCCGAAACCGTTGAAGTTGTGGCGGTGGACAGTCTCGGCAACCGGACTTCGGCCCTCGTGGATGTGGGCATCTCATCCATGAGACCCGGACTCTTGAAACTGGCCTTTGCAGGTTCCCGAATGGATGGGCTTCTCGTGGCGGGTCTTTTTGGTTCGAGGGATACCCAGGCCCCGCAGATTTCCCTCAAGGGCTGGGCCGATTCCGACGCGGAGACGGTGTTCATGGACAGGGTCTTTCTGGATGGCCATGCTGCCGATGACGGCGCCGTCGAGAGCCTTACCCTGAACGGGAAGCCGATCCTGCGTCGGAAGGGCAAGCGGATTTTCTTCAATCAGGTAGTCCGCCTCAAAGAGGGAGAAAATACCATTGTAATTGAGGCGAAGGATGAAGCCGGAAACACGGCAACCAGAGAACTGGTTGTCACCCGGCAGGTCCCGAAAGCCCTGCAATTGGAGGAACGCCTCAGCATGACGGTCCTTCCTTTCGAGCAAAAAGGGGAAATTTCAGTCGCAAGTCTTTCCTTTCAGGATAATCTGACGGATGGCCTGGTCAATCGCAACCGTTTTCGAATGGTTGAGAGGAGCAAACTGGATACAATCCTGCAGGAACAGAAGCTCAGCCGATCCAAATTGATCGACAAGCAAACGGCGCTCAAGCTTGGGAAACTTGTGGCGGCCCAGACCATTGTAGCCGGAAATATCGTTGAATCCGGCATGGGGATTGAAATTGTTGCCCGCGTGATCGATACGGAAACCTCTGAAATCCTGGCTTCCGAAGATGTGTACGATGAAGTCAAGGATATCCAGGGGCTGCGGACCCTTGCCGACGGCATGGCCATCAGAATTCACCGGAAATTCCCTCTGCTGGGCGGGACAGTCATCAAACAGAAGGGAAAGTGGATTTTCACCGATATCGGGGATGAGAAGATCGCCCTCCAGGGAAGGTTGATTGTTTATCACGAGGAGCAGATAAAACACCCGGTTACCGGAAAAGTGTTAGGTTCGGACAATGAAATCCTTGGACGGGCCCGTGTGGTGCAGGTGATGCCCGGCATGTCAAAGGCAGAGATGCTGGACGGCAATGCCGAATCAGTAAAACCGCTGGACAAGGTTGTCAGCGAGTGAGGCCTACGGCCCGGGAAGACCGGCGTCTGCTTTCAAAATGTCTTGCCGGAGACAGAGGGGCATGGGAAAAATTTGTGACCCGGTTCTCTGGTCTTGTGTATATATCTGTCAGGGATACCCTGTCCTCCAGGGGGACTTTCTTCAGCAGGGAGGACTTTGAAGATCTGCACAATACCGTATTTCTGCATCTTTTTGAAAACAACTGCAGAAAGCTGAGCCAGTATCAGGGGAGAAACGGTTGCAGCCCGGCTTCCTGGCTCCGGGTGGTGACCGTCCGCATGGCGCTGAATTACGTCAGGGATAGGAGTGCCCCATATCAAGAATCTTTTTCGGAGGAAGGTAAAAAAATGAAAAAAATTATGACAGTTCTTTTTGCCTTGAGCTTGGTCTGTGTGTTTTATGCTTGGTCTTATGCCGACAACTCAGTATTTTTTGGAATTTATACCAATAAGAATATCGCCGGGCAGTGTGACCCGGAAACGTTTCAAACAACGATTGGAAGTGACTGGGATAGAAGGTGGGAAAATAACTACGAGTATATTCCTGCTTCCGACACATCGTTTACCTTTTCAGAGATTGGCTCAGATGGCGATAAGGTAACTTACTATTTTGTTAGATCCGAGAATAGCATAACTCTTCATAGGATTACAGATTATGATAATGATCCGAACTATGAAAGGGTGTTTCACGCTGAGGCTGTTTTTTCAAACGATTATAACACCGCCACTTACACCGGTTATCAAACCTATAACTTCGATCCAGGCCCCAACCGTTGCCAGGGAGCCATGACCGGCAGTCTGACACGCGTTGACGGTTTCAAGTGGACATTAGTTGCCACAGCCGGAACCGGCGGCACAATATCTCCATCAGGCAATGTGGTTGTGAACCAGGGTGCCGATCAGACATTCACTATCACTGCGAACAGTGGATATCAGATATCTGACGTGCTGGTAGATGGTGTGTCCCAGGGTGCTATTAGCACTTATACATTTACCAATGTGACTGGGGATCATGCTATTTCTGTTAGTTTTGATGTTGCCCCCCCCGCAACCGCAACAGTGACAGGGAAAATTACCAATACAGACACTGGGAAAGGCCTCTCCGAGGCCGCTGTTTCCTTCAATCAGGGAGCGTATGTATTGACCACAGCGTCCGACGGGACATTTTCCTCCTCTGAAATACCCGCCGGGACCTACCAGGTGGAAATATCAGCCGCCAACTTCTATGCAAAAGCACTCTCAAACGTAACCCTTTCCGCCGGTATGACAAACGACCTGAGCTCTGCCCTCACACCCAAGTCCCCGGAGATTCTGTCGACCGGCGCAACCCCTGACGAAGTATATAACGATGGATCAACCACCCTTCTTACAGCGGCGGTGACCCATCCGGACGGTTCTGGAAGCATTTCATCGGTTGTTGTTGACCTTGCACAGATCGGCGGGAGCGCGTCCCAGGAGATGTATGACGATGGAACCCATGGAGACGCTGTTTCACGGGACGGCGCCTACAGCTATCAAACAACTGTGGCCACCGGCACTCATGTTCAACAGTTTTCATTGAATGTGACGGCAACTGATCTGAAAGGGTTTAGGGCATATGGCAATATAGACCTTAATGTAATCAAAAAGATCATTGTGAACGCGCAACCGGAACAGGTAGACACCAACACCGTAACCAATTCCCTTTCCAACCAGACCCTTGTTATTTCATTTACGTTGGCATCATCGAAGACATCTAAATCTGGCGGTTTTCAAAGTGAAAGCGGATGTTATGTGGAGCTTACCGTTTACAGGCCCGATGGAACGGTATACGGTGTATATAACGTAACTGAATCGATAGATATTTCTATCCCCAAGGCAGAAGCTGGTGACTGGAAGGTTAAGACGGTAAACAAGTGCACCACTTCCGTAACCTATGAGATTGAGACAAAGGGGAGCGGGACCGGGATGTTGGTGGGAAGGGTAACCAATGCCTATACGGGCCTTGGGATCGTGGGAGCCACGGTAACCTGCAATACGGGAGGCGCTACGGTTACCCTGGATGACGGCTATTTTACCGGGGTTGCGGTTGCAGGAACGGATGCTGCCGTGATTTTCACCGCTTCCGGATATAATACCAATGTTCAGGTGGGGCAGGCCATCATAGCCGGAGACGTGACGTCGCTGTCCGTTCAAATGCTTCCCGAAAACTTTCCCCCGCAGCCGGCGCCTTCGTCACAGAAATTATCCGTGGTGAACGACCCCAGGGAAGATCCCGATCCTCTGGCTCAACCCTTTGCGGCTAAAGAACTGCAGGGGAATCTGCTGCTCAATGCGCTGTTTCCCGATTACCAGCAGCCCGTCAATATTTATCTGGGCCTGGTTCTGAATCTTCCGGGGTACACAAACAAGCTCTTTCTGTTTAAAAACAACAACGAACTGGTGGAATACACGGATACGCTCTGGCCATGGAGGGAAGGGGGGACTGCCGCACAAACGGCGCAGGTCCTTTCTGTTCCATTGAATCTTCTCCCTTCTTTTAATTGCAGCTTCTATTCCATGGTTACAACAGATCCGGTTTCTTTGAGCAATTATGAAATTATTTCTTTTACCCTGTCGATCAATCAGGCTGCGGCAGAGTCGGGCACGGCAACGATGGATTTGTTTTTGAAAAAGTTAAACTTGACAAATGGGCGGTCCGGTTTCTGATAGCAGTGCAGTAAACAAAGTCCCGGCCAGATCGGAGCCTAATATGCCATTTGCAAAAAAACTTGCACTGTTTTTTGTTTTTGCCATGATATTTATGGGTAACGACGCACTTGTTTTTGCCCAGAATATTACCCAACAGGTACAGATAAGCTCCTCCCCTAATCCTGTAGGGTCGGGGGCTCGGGCCCTTGGAATGGGGGGGGCATTTATCGCGGTTGCCGATGATGCTACCGCCGCATCGTGGAATCCGGGGGGATTGATCCAGCTTGAAAAGCCGGAAGTTTCCATGGTGGGATCCTGGTATACAAGAAGCGAGGATTTCAGTTCCGATGCCGAATCGGACCCCTTGGGCGACTCCAGCACGGACAGCGCGGATTTGAACTATCTCAGTGCGGTATATCCTTTTAACTTTCTGAACAGGAATATGGTGGTTTCGCTGAATTATCAGCGCCTCTACGATTTCAACAGGGACCTCAACTTTGCCTATTCCTATCGGGGACAATATGATCCGAAGTTGAGTTACGGATTGACGCAAAACATCGAAATCAAGCAGAGCGGCGGCCTAATCGCTATTTCGCCTGCCTATTGTGTTGAGGTCATTCCAAATCTCTCTTTTGGAATGACCCTCAACTTCTGGACCGACGCCTTTTTCGATAATGGCTGGAACAGGATCTATTCATCGCGGGGGTCAGGGTACACAAACATAGGTGATGTAACGTATAACTACGCTACAGGCGCCGACATTCGAGACAAATACGAGTCTTTGTGGGGTTTTAATGCCACAATCGGATTCTTGTGGGATGTTTCTGAACTTATCTCCATCGGTGGTGTTTTCAAGACCCCCTGGACCGCAAATATGCACCACACTTACGCATCTTCAGAGTTTCAGCGCTACGCGGATTCAAACGTCACTTCCAGTTACACGGATTCCTTTGAAGAGCAGGTGGAGCTTGATTTCCCCCTGTCATACGGACTGGGGATCGCCTTTCGTTTTTCAGACGCTTTTACATGTTCACTGGACGTTCACAGAACCGAGTGGGGCAGCTTTGCCTACAGGGATGGAAACGGGGTGGAAACAAGCCCAATTGACGGCCGACCCATGGCGTATTCCGATATAGGACCTACGCACCAGGTACGCATGGGCGGGGAATATCTGCTTATTCTTGAACGAACCATTGTTCCCCTCCGTGCAGGTCTTTTCTATGATCCCGAACCTGGAGAAGATGGAAGTCGTGCTTTCTACGGATTCAGCGTCGGCTCTGGGGTAAGTTATGGCCCGCTTGTGCTTGATGCGGCTTACCAGTTTCGATTTGGAAACAATATCGACGGGGTGGTCCTCTCCCATCCGGGCTCTTCAGCAGATATACGACAACATGAGATTCTTGTTTCTGCTATCTATCACTTTTAGCGGGGGGGTAATTAGCGTCTGAACGAAAACTCGAAATTTCGAACTTTGAGAAAATTGTTCATCGGAAATACCGGATCGGAGATCTGGATCTCCCTATGATAGCTCGTAATAATTTGGGGTTTTTTGAAAATTTGTGGTCGGAGTGCTCTATAGCGACACAGTTAAACATACCCGTCTAATCCGAGACGATAGCACATAATTTGCGGGAAGTATTGATACAACCGGGTTGCTGAGTAAAACAGAAAATCAACCGCCCGGTAGAAAGTATTTTCCCATAAGCAGGAAAGCTCTTATCCAAATGGTGAACTCATTTCAGAAGGAGAAATAAAATGGCCAAACTCTGGAATATTTGCATCAATATGCTCTGTATGTTCGGCTTCATATACATCTTGATCGCACTGATTTCCTGAATGGACGTTTTCAAAAAAAATATAATTCCCGGGCATTTTCCCTGCGGCATTTAAGGCCACACGGAAAGGCCCTATCTTTTTCTCATCCCTGACTTCCTTCTATTGATTCCAGCGTTTCAAGTTTTCCAATCTATACGCACGCAATTCTCATTCCGGCTATTTTTCCCATAATGAGAATTGCCGTGCGGTTTTCGCTTGACATGAATACATTCATATTGTAGTTACATTATAGCCACAGTTCAAAATGGATGTGTGCTGGTAAATGGGGATTTTTGTGCATTGTAAAAAGAGGTTAACGAATGAGATTAAAAAATAAAGTGGCATTGGTTACCGGAAGCAGCCGGGGTGTGGGAAGAGCAGTCACCCTTGGCTTTGCCGCAGAAGGCGCGAAGGTGGTGGTGAACTATACATCCAATGAAAAGGCTGCCAATGAGGTAGTGGAAGCCGTTCAAGCTTTGGGGAGCGAGGCTATCGCCGTCAAGGCGGACGTAGCAAAAAAAGAAGAGGTGGAAAAACTGGTCGGCGCCGCGGTGAAAACCTTTGGGAGGCTGGATATTCTCGTGAACAATGCGGGGTTCACTCGCCCTTCGCTGATGCTTAAGATGACCGAGGACCAGTGGGACCAGGTAGTGGATATCCATCTGAAAGGCGCATTTCTCTGCGCACAGGCAGCTGGAATCCAGATGAAAGAACAGAACAGCGGAAAGATTATTAATGTCACGTCCGTGGCAGGTCTCGTGGGGACGGTGGGGCAAGTCAATTACAGCGCGGCAAAAGGGGGGCTTCTCAGCTTGACCAAGTCCATTGCGCGAGAACTTGCTCGATATAATGTCTGCTGCAATGTCATATCGCTGGGCATTGTGGCCACCGATATGACGGAAAAGATTCGATCGGACGAAAAACTGAAAGAAATTTATATGAACCGAATCCTTTTGAAGCGNTTTGCCGAGCCCAAAGACATTTCTCCAGCCTTCGTGTTTCTGGCTTCCGATGAAAGCGATTATATCACAGGTCAGTTGCTCTGTGTTGACGGGGGCTATGGTATGATCTAGTCAAGGGTCAAGAGGACAACCATTTATCAAGCAATAAGGAGGACGAAAATGACAATACCCGATAAAATCCAAACATGGCAGATGGTCCAGCCCACAACACGCAACAGGGAAACCGGTGAGGTCACCCCGGGCAAAATTGAAAAAACCGAGATACCCGTGCCCGCGCTTCAAGCTGGAGAAGTACTGGTGGAAGTGGCCGGTTGCGGTGTTTGCCACACGGACCTTGGATATTTTTACGATGGCGTGCCAACGGTTTCAAACCCCCCGTTGACATTGGGTCATGAGATTTCAGGAACCGTAGTGGCCGGGGATGAAGAGTGGATCGGGAAGGAAGTTATCATCCCTGCCGTGATGCCCTGCCGAAAGTGCATCCTCTGCAAGACCGGCCGGGGAAACCGATGCCTNGACCAGAAAATGCCCGGCAACAGTCTCGGTCTCTATGGCGGTTTTTCAAGCCACATCCCTGTGCCGAGCATTGATCTTTGTGAAGTCAAAAATCGAGGAGACATGCCCCTTTCCCATTTGGCCGTCGTCGCTGATGCTGCGACCACGCCCTACCAGGCGGCCAAGAGGGCCGATCTGCAGCCGGGCGACAATGTCATTGTAGTCGGGATTACCGGCGGCGTAGGTCAGTATGTGGGGCAGGTGGCCAAGGCATTGGGTGCAAATACCGTCGTCGGGATCGCACGAAATCAGGAAAAATTAGACAGGGCCCTCAACTTCGGCGCCGACTTTGTCATCAACTCTACTGACAAGGATGCCAGGGCGGTATCGAAAGAATTCAAGGGGATATGCAAGGGAAACGGCTTACCCAATTTTGGATGGAAGATCTTTGAAGTGACCGGGGCGAAAGGCGGTCAGGAGATCGCTCTGACCTTGCTGGGATTTACCGGCAAGCTGATTGTGGTGGGATTCGGCCTTGCAAAAACCGAATATGCCATTGGTCGTCTGATGGCTTTTGATGCAGATATCATAGGTACGTGGGGATGTCTCCCCGAGTACTATCCCATTGTCCTGAATATGGCCCTGAGCGGTAAAATTAATGTGGAAAAGTTTGTTGAAACCCGTGCCATGAGCACGATTGCCAAGACATTTGCCGAGGCCCATAAGACGCCGCCCATGAAGCGGATTGTGCTGATTCCTGATTTTTAGGGGTTGTCCCCGGTCAAATGTAAAGAGCAGAAAACAGGAAACCAAAATAGAAAAAAGGAGAAAAAATTATGGCCTTAGAATGGATGCCAAGAGAAAATGAAATAAAGGATCATGCACTTCACACGGATGGTCACTGGGGAGCGGAAGCCCCCTGTGTGGTGTACGAAAAGCGCCCTTTAACAGATCCCAAGGGAAATGTGGTGGATGGACTTTATGTATCCTGGATTCGCTTGAACAACCCCAAACAGTATAACTCCTATACGACGGAGATGGTCAAAGGGGTCATCGCGGGTTTTGAAAACGCCTCCCTGGATCGCAGCGTCGTTGCGGTGGTGTTTACAGGTACGGGCCCATTCGCCTTTTGTACCGGCGGGAATACCAAGGAATACAGTGAGTTTTACAGTCTTCGCTGCGATGAATACGGTCAGTATATGGAACTGTTCAATCACATGGTGGATGCCATTCTGGCCTGCAAGAAACCGGTCATCTGCAGAGTTAACGGCATGAGAGTCGCCGGCGGCCAGGAAATCGGCATGGCCTGCGATCTTGCCATCTCTTCAGATCTGGCCATTTTCGGTCAGGCAGGTCCCAAGCACGGCTCCGCTCCTGTGGGCGGGGCTTCGGACTTCCTTCCCTGGTATCTCAGCATTGAAGATGCCATGTGGAACTGCATCTCTTGTGAGATGTGGTCCGCCTACAAGATGAAAATGAAAAACCTCATCAGCAAATGCGTGCCTGTCCTGAAGGTGGATGGCCAGTGGGTCAGGAATCCCCTGATCATCACCGACAAGTATGTGGCTGATGGAGAGATTGTTTACGGTGAATACAAGAAAGGCGAAGAAGCAAAAGAGGCACGGGCCTTTGTCAAGGAACATCAGGCCAACGCTGATTTTGAGCTGCTGGACAAAGAGGTCGACAAGATCGTATGGACATTTGCGAACCTCTTCCCCGGATGTCTCATCGAATCCATCGACAGTATTCGCCAGAAGAAAAAATTCTTCTGGGATACCATGAAGAATGCCCACAGGCACTGGCTGGCAGCCAACATGGGCGGGGAAGCTTTCTTGGGATTCGGCGCCTTCAATACCAAACGTATCACCGGCCAGGATACCATCGACTTCATTAAGTTCCGACAGAATATCGCCGAATGCAAGACCTGGGATCTGGACATGTTTGCGGAAGTGCTCGGAAAACCCCAGAAATAATTGTTTTTCGAACTCATTCTTATGGCAGGCGGGTCCATGAACAGGCCTGCCTGCCGTTTTTTTTATAAGGAGCATTTGCTATGGGATACAGTCACATTGAAGTCCGGTTTGAGAATGGCTTGGGGACAATAACCCTGAACAGGCCACCGGTAAACATTCTGAACATCGCCATGATGGAAGAAATCAACGGCGTGCTTGCGTCTTGGAAGGGGAAAAAAGATCTGAAGCTGGTACTTTTTGATGCGAAAGGCAAATGTTTTTCGGCGGGCGTGGATGTGGGGGAACACATGGGCGATATGGCGCCGAAAATGATTGACGCCTTTCATGGCATTTTCCGACTGATGGATAAGCTTGGCATCCCCACTGTTGCCTCGGTCTACGGTTCCTGTCTGGGCGGGGGATGCGAACTGGCCATTTTCTGCGACCTGGTCATCTCCTCCGAAGATGCCAAATATGGCCAACCGGAAGTCCAGGTAGGTGTTTTCCCACCCATTGCCGCCCAGATCATGCCCCGCATCATCGGTCGAAAGGCCGCCATGGATCTGATACTGTCGGGAAGAATAATTTCTGCTGAAGAAGCCATGGGCATGGGTTTGATCAATAAAGTTGTGACCAAAGACAACTTGAATGCCGCCACACAGGATTTCTGTAAACCTTATCTCAAGTTGAGCGCTGAAGTTCTGAGAAAAACAAAAAAGGCCATAACGGCAGGTTTGATGGACGATTTCGAACCCTCACTCAAGGTGATCGAAGATATCTACCTGGAGGAACTCATGCCCACGGCAGATGCCCAGGAAGGATTGAATGCTTTTCTGGAAAAACGAAAACCGGTCTGGAAAAATGAATGACGGCTTCCCCCGATGCAGAAGATGCATCGGGGGGATGCCTATCCAAGCTCCCTCAACACAGCCTTCACCTGTTCTCCAAAAACCTCGTCAGGAATTCCGTAAACCCCTGCCTCTAAAATCTTTGGAAGGCGTAAAGGGCATTTCCTTGTCTCTATCCCAACCGTGATCTGATTTCTTCTTTTCCCTTTCTTTCAGTTTCATCTTTTAAATCCTTTCGGTGGCGGTCTTTGGACCGGGATAAAGTTTTTTTTCACTTCCTTATAATCGCACCACATGGACATCCTCTCCCAGGCCCGAAGTATCCGTTCCGTGCCATCAAAACCGTCACAGGTTCAATAGTTCAGGGTTCAAAGGTTCACAGTTTACGTGAAAACGGTTCAACGATCTTTCTTTTGAACTCTGAATCTGTGAACGGTTACTCAAAAACATACCACTTGCCGGGAACAAGTTCCTTGAAGTTAATGTTGGACTTCTCGGCGATTATCTTTTTTAACTCCGAGAGGTCAGTCTTTTTGCTTCCTTGAAAAAGGGGATCATGGTGCTGGGGAATAACGATCCTGCAGCCGGAGGCGACGGCAAGCCCGGCGATTTCTTCCTCCATGCCATGTACTGTATTCCCGGCCAAGACCTGTAGCAGAGTGATATGGGCCCTTGCCGCCCTGGCGGCCTCAATAATGGCAGGAC
>BS_KBA_SWE02_21mDRAFT_10000611_pt1 | contig 13489 bp, 6 predicted proteins | sample BalSeasSWE02_21m_FD_9196 | JGI IMG/M metagenome (IMG submission 9196)
ACTCTGCGGATCTCACACGCACAATTCCTGTAAATGGCAAATTCACAAAACGCCAAAAAGATGTTTATAATGCTGTTTTAAATGTTCAAAAACAAGCAATTAAATTATTGGTGGTTGGAAATACCATAGAAAAACAAAATGCAGCGGTCAATAAATTGATGGAAAAGGAAATTGTAAAACTAGGTTTGATGAAACAAAGCGAGGCCAATGATCCAGGCACCGCACAAGGTATTTTATTTAACTATCTTATGCATGGAACTTCTCATTTTTTAGGATTGGATGTACATGATGTGGGATTAAAAACAGAGCCTTTCAAGCCCGGTATGATTTTCACCTGCGAACCGGGTCTTTATATACAAGATGAAAAAATTGGTATTCGTTTGGAAAACGACATTTTAATTACTGAAGATGGGCCTATAGATTTAATGAAAAACATCCCGATTGAGGTGGATGAGATAGAAGCACTAATGGCAAAATAGAAATAATAAAATATAAGCACAAACACACAAATAATAAAGAATGTTAAAAATACCAATCCTCAATTACGAATTCATTAGTTTTGATTATTGAGATTTGAAATTTCAAGAATCAGAAAGCAATAAGTTTAAATAATAAAACACACATATTATGTTCAAAAAAGAAGTTTATATCGATCGCCGTAACCGTTTAAAAAAAGAGATGAAATCTGGTCTTGCCCTTATTTTAGGTAATTCCGAAGCATCCTATAATTATCCTGCAAATACTTATCATTTCCGTCAGGATAGTGATTTCCTTTATTTCTTTGGATTGGATATTCCTGATTTTGTTGGGGTAATCGATATCGATAATGATAAAGATTATATTTTCGCCAATGATGTAGATATTGAGGATATAATTTGGATGGGACCTCAGCCATTGGTTAAAGATTTAGCTGCCAAAGTGGGTGTTAAAAATACGGCTCCTTATACGGATTTAGCAGGATTTTTAAACGAAGCTATTCATGGTGGACGCAAAGTGCATTTCTTGCCCTATTATAGGGGTGATCGCTTGGTTCAACTCAAACAATTATTAGGATTCTTAACAGCTCGCGTGAAAGATTATGTTTCTCAAGAGCTGATTAAAGCCGTAGTTAAACTTCGTTCGATTAAGGATGAATACGAAATTGCAGAGATTGAAAAAGCGGTTGATATTGCTTACGATATGCACACCACGGCCATGAAAATGTGTAAAGCAGGTGTAGTTGAACGTGAGATTGCCGGAAGAATGGAGGGTATTTCCCTATCGCAAGGTGGACCTGTTTCGTTCCCTATTATCTTAACCATTAATGGTCAAACATTACACAACCATTACCATGGCAATACGATGACAGAAGGAAGAATGATGATAGCCGATGCTGGTGCAGAAACGACGATGCATTATTCAAGTGATATCACTCGTACCACTCCTGTCGGTGGAAAATTTAGTCAACGCCAAAAAGAAGTTTACGAAATTGTTTTGGATGCAAACGTGAAAGCAATCGAAGCTATTAAACCAGGTATCGAATACAGGAAAATTCATTTATTAGCATGTAAAGTAATAGCCGAAGGATTGAAAAAATTGGGATTAATGAAAGGCGATATGGATGCCGCCGTAAAAGCTGGGGCACATACTTTATTTATGCCTCATGGACTAGGTCATATGATGGGATTAGATGTTCATGATATGGAAGGCTTGGGCGAAAATAATGTCGGTTACAATGAAACGACTAAACGTGCCACTCAGTTTGGAACCGCTTATTTACGTCTTGGTCGTGAACTACAACCGGGTTTTGTAATTACGGTTGAGCCTGGTTGTTACTTCATTCCTGAATTAATTGAACAATGGAAAAAAGAAGGTACCAATACCGAGTTTATAAATTTTGATAAAGTTGAAGAATATAAAGATTTTGGTGGTATTCGTATCGAGGATGACATTTTGGTTACTGAATCAGGACATCGTGTTTTAGGGAAACCTATTCCAAAAACAGTAGCTGAGATTGAGGCTATTTGTGCTTCTTAAAAACCATAAGGGAATCCAGCCCTAAAAGATAAAATGGGTGGCAGGCTGCCACCCATTTTCATTATAACTTAGCACCACACTGATGACAAAATTTTGAATTTTCTGATAAAATAGTAGCCCCACATTCAGGACAAGATTTTTCATTTTTGTTGTCTTTAGCCTTCACCATTTCGCTGGTGACTATCCCCGTTGGAACGGCAATAATAGCATAACCAATAATCATCAAAAACGAAGCGAGGGTTTGTCCTAAAACAGTAGATGGAGAAATATCTCCATAACCAACCGTAGTAATAGTTACAATAGCCCAATAAATGCTTCGGGGGATACTATCAAAACCACTACCGCCATGCTCAATCAAATACATTAAAGTACCCACCACGACAACGATAATCATGATCATACCAAAAAAGACAATGATTTTATGACGACTATCACTTAATGCTTGACGCAATACGCGAGCCCCTTTTATATAACGACTGAGTTTTAAAATTCTGAAAATCCGAATCAAGCGGATAAAACGGATAATCAATAATAATTGAGCTCCTTCAATAAAGAGGCTGAAATAAGTAGGAATAATGGACAGAAAATCAACAATTCCCAGAAAACTAAAAATATATTTTAATGGGCGTGGGGAAGAAACAATTCGCCCTATATATTCAATGGTGAATAAAATGGTAAACACCCATTCTGTATCGCGAAGTAGTACTCCATATTGTTGATTGATATGACTCACACTTTCAAGCATCACTGCTATTACAGACAGGATGATCGCTACTAGAAGAACAATATCAAACAACTTTCCCCCAAAGGTATCATAGCCGAAAATAATTTCATGCAGCTTTTTACGCCAAGGGCGAAATTTTGTGTATCGTTCTCGATCAATTGCAGTGAATTCCATAAATGATATTTTGGAAGTAAAGATAATCAAAAGCAGATTTCTGAAATTGATAGAGAGTAATAATTTCTGTTTTACATTTTTCATCCATCTCTTTCTGTTTTTAATTAAATACAGGATCGCAATCATAAAATTAAAATCACAAAAAAAATCAGCTCATGAATTACTTAAACTTCTCGACAATGAAACACTACTCTTTATTGATCTTTGATGATTAATGAAAAATAATACAAATAGAATATCAAGTTTACAACACTTCAAATAAGAGAATTACTTGGCTTATTAACAGCACACCCATTTGTCAAAACTTTGGAAGAACCTTAAATTAATACTTATTTATAAACATTTATATATTAAGGCTAATTGACTTAAGCTTAAGTAGAGTCTATTCATTTCTATGTCAATTTTTTATATATTTACGTAAAATCCATATCTGCTTTTATGGATTTTACCAAAATCTATATAAAACACATGCCCGATGTTAGAAAAGATTATTCATTTTAGTATCCGAAATAAATTAATAATTATACTTTTTACTCTTAGCATTGTTGCCTTTGGTGTATATGCTATTCTGAAAATCCCCATTGGAGCGGTACCTGATATTACCAATAATCAGATCCAAGTTATTACAACCTCAGGGAATCTTTCAACCCAAGAAATTGAACAATTTATCACGGCTCCCGTAGAATTGGAGATGGCGAATTTACCAGGTGTCGAAGAAATTCGTTCCATTTCAAAATTTGGTTTGTCGGTTGTAACCATTGTTTTTGAAGATAATATTGGCACCTACTTACCACGCCAATTAATTGCTGAAAAAATTAAATCGGCTTCAGCCAATATACCGGAAGGTTTCGGCACACCCGAGATGGGACCCATCACCACAGGCTTGGGCGAAATTTATCAATACATTCTTGATTTAAAACCAGGTTATGAAGACTCATATTCACCTATGGAATTGAGAAGCGTACAAGATTGGATAGTGAAACGACAATTATCAGGTATTAATGGGGTGGTTGAAGTCAATAGTTGGGGCGGTTTTTTGAAACAATACGAAGTAGCGATTAATCCTACTCAATTACAGAGCATGGGTATCTCCTTGATGGAAGTTTTTGATGCCCTAAAAGCTAATAATAGCATTTCGGGCGGAGGCTATATTGAAAAAAAAAATCAAACCTATTTTATTCGTGGCGATGGTCAAGTAAAATCCTTAAAAGACATTGAAGACATTGTGGTAAAAAACAATGCAGGAATTCCGGTTTTAATCAAAGATTTAGCGAAAGTCCATTTTGGTTTTGCGAATCGCTTTGGAGCAATTACGGCCAATGGGCAAGGTGAAAAAGTACTGGGGCAAATCATGATGCTCAAAGATGCGAATTCCAAATTAGTTATTAAAGAAGTCAAAAAGCGAGTAGCTGAAATCCAAAAAAACTTACCCGAAGGCATATTTATAAATCCCATTTTGGAGCGAAGCGAACTGATTGCAAAAACCTCATTTACCATAGTCGAAAATTTAATATTAGGTTGCCTGATTGTGCTTGTTATAGTCATTCTTTTATTAGGAAATATACGCTCAGCATTAGTGATTGCTTCGATGATTCCACTGGCTTTGCTCTTCACTTTATCGATGATGTATGTATTTGGAATTGATGCCAATTTAATGAGCTTGGGTGCACTCGATTTTGGGATTATTATCGATGGAGCTGTAATCATTGTTGAATATATTGCCATCCGAATCACAGCGAATAAGTCAGATTTCAAAAGACTTGGTGGGGCTGAACGGCAAACCCTGATTGATAAAGTTACCTTTAAAGGAGCCTCAAAAATGATGAATTCTGCCATTTTTGGTCAAGTCATTATTTTGATAGTTTTCATTCCAATTTTATCACTCAGCGGCGTGGAAGGAAAAATGTTTCACCCTATGGCCTTATCCTTTAGTTTTGCTATTATCGGCGCCATGATCTTGGGGCTAACATGGCTTCCAGTGGCTGCTTCACTTTTTCTAAAACCAGCTAAAACTGATAAGAAAAANATTTCTGATTATATCATGGAATTCGCTTATCGCACCTATGAGCCTGTTATGAGATGGGCTTGCTGCCATAAAAAAGCAGTGCTTGGAACAGCCATTATAGCCATGCTTTTTACAGGCTATGTTTTTACAAAAATGGGGGGCGAATTTGTACCCACCTTAGACGAAGGCGATTTTGTGATTCAACCCGTATTAAAAACCGGCACATCACTTTCCAAAACGGTTGAATTGACAACTCGTATGGAGAATATCCTACTCGACAATTTCACAGAAGTCGATCAAATTGTGTGTCGCATTGGAGCGGCAGAAGTCCCAACCGACCCTATGTCGATGGAAGAAATTGATATGATTATAAAATTACGGCCACGCAATGAATGGGTGAATGCCAAAAATAAAGAACAGCTAGCTGATAAGTTTAAAGAAGCACTCTCCATTATATCTGGTATTGAATACGAATTTACTCAACCCATCGAAATGCGTTTTAATGAATTAATAACGGGAGTTCGTGCCGATATTGCCATTAAAATTTTTGGGGATGATTTGAATTATCTGGATCAAAAGGCTAACGAAATAAAAAACCTTATTGAAGATGTTCCGGGTGCTGCAGATATTATTCTTGAAAAAACAGCAGGGCTCCCACAAATGAGTGTAAAATACAATCGAAATAAAATCGCCTATCATGGAGTGGATATTCAAACCCTCAATTCCTATTTGGCCATGGCATTTGGTGGCGAAACGACGGGCAGTGTTTTTGAAGGTGAAAAACGATTTGATTTGACTGTTCGTTTACAAAAACAAAATAGGGTAGATATTGATAATATTCAACAGCTCCAAATCCCATTGCCAAATGGCAATCAAATTCCGCTGAAAGAATTGGCTGACATATCATTTACCGAAGGACCAGCAAAAATATCACGTGAAAACACCCACCGCAGAGTGGTGGTTAGTGTGAATGTCAGGAACCGAGATTTACAATCGGTAGTAGAAGATATTCAAAGCAAAATTAATAAAAACATCAAGCTAGAACCCGGAAATTATATCGCTTATGGTGGTCAATTCGAGAATTTACAAAATGCCTCTAAACGATTATTATTTGCTGTTCCTTTGGCTTTATTATTGATTTTCATCTTCCTCCATTTTGCTTTTAAATCATTCAAAGATGCTATCATGATTTTTACGGCTGTCCCTCTTTCTACCGTTGGTGGTGTATTATTTTTATGGATCAGAGGAATGCCATTTAGTGTATCGGCAGGAATCGGGTTTATTGCCTTATTTGGAGTGGCCGTACTCAATGGAATTGTATTGATCGAGCATCTCAAAGATTTAAAAATTAAAGACGGAAGTAATATGAAAGATCTCATATTGCAAGGCACTAAAGATCGTCTTCGTCCAGTGATGTTAACTGCCGCTGCTGCTGCGATGGGGTTTTTACCTATGGCTATTTCAACCGGAGCTGGAGCTGAAGTACAACGACCTTTGGCTACCGTTGTAATTGGCGGATTATTTACTTCAACCCTCTTAACAATGATTGCCTTGCCCCTGCTTTTCGAAATTTTTTATAATGTGGTTGGAATTAAATTGTGGCCTCCGAAATTCATTCGATCTAAATCCTGTGTAGCAGGTATGTTGATAATTTTCTTCACCCTTTCAACACAGGCTCAAACTAAATCAATTCAATTAGATGAAGCCATAAATATTGCCATCCAAAATAATAAAGAACTGAATGCTTATGCTCTAAAGGTAAAAGAAAGTGAGGCCATGATCCCCACCGCCTTTGCTATTGATAAAACAATGATCTATTATAGCTATGATGAGAATAATGTGGCTGATAATGGGCATCCGTTAAGAATTTGGGGATTGGAACAAAATTTCAATTTCCCAACAGTATATTTTGCCCAAAAGGCCGCCAATAAAAAAAATGTTTCCATTGCCGAAACCATTTTGATTAGAGAAACAAATTTGCTTTCAAAAAATGTATCTCAGGTCTATTTTGAGATTCAACACCTATTAGATAAACAATTGATCTATGCTCAAATTGATAGCCTTTACAAGGATTTTAGCAAAAGCACAGAACTCCGATATGAGCATGGTGATATTAGTCAACTGGAAGTGCTCAACGCCAAAGCAAAGCTTCAGCAGATAAATAAAAACATGATTCAGTTGAAGTTTAATTTAGATATCGCCTATCAGAGATTACAAAATCTAATGCAATCTGATTCTGCATTTAGTGTTCCTCTTCAAAATATAGACATCATCAACTTGAAAGAAAATGCTATTTCATCAAACTCTGGCTTGCAAATATTGAATCTTCAAATAGACTATCAGAAAGCTTTGCTCCGAATAGAAAGCAATAAATTATTGCCTGATCTATCACTGAATTATTTTTGGGGTTCTAATAAATATACGGGATCAAAAAATTATCATGGCTTTCAATTTGGATTAGCTGTGCCACTCTTTTTTGGCGAACAAAATGCGCGTATTAAAGCCAATAAAATTGCTATCAATATTGAAGAAGACTTAAGAGAACATTATAAAATAAGCCTCCAGGCGAAATATGCAGAGTTAAAAAGTGAGCTTCAAAAACTCCAACAAACCTTTGCCTTTTACAATTCAACGGGGAAAAAATTGGGTGAAGAAATTATTCGTTCTTCAAACAAAAGTTATCAGGCAGGCGAAATTGATTTTTATCAATTTGTCATGAGTATTGAAAATGCCTTATCCATTAAATTAGATCATTTGGATGATATCTGGAAATACAANCAAATTGCCTTGGAAATAAATTATTTAAACAAATAAAAAATTAGATGATGAGACCATATAATTTTATCAATGCGCTATGTATACTTTTTGTTTTTGTTCTTTTTGGGTGCGATCATTCGAAAAACACAACGACTGAAACCATGAGTGAGGATGACCATCTTATTCAAATTACTCATGAACAATTTACAAGCAACGCCATGAAAATAGGCGAACTCAGTTCTCGTATTTTTGAAGATAAAGTAAGATGCAACGGCTATATCATTGCACCTGCCAACGGCATGGCTATGGTCAGCACTCAAATTGCTGGCATTGTTGAAAATGTCAATTATTGCCCNGGCGAATATGTGAAAAAAGGAGAAATATTGTGCACACTTTCCAGTCTTGAGCTGATTATTCTTCAACAAGACTATGCGGAAGCTTCGGCAAGACTTAAACAATTACAATCTGATTATGAAAGAAGCAACGCTCTTTTTCAGGAAAAAATCGGAGCTGAAAAGGATCTGATAAGCAAAGAAAGTGAGTACAAAGCAATGAAAGCTAGACATCATTCCTTGAAGCTACAATTAGAACTTCTAAAGTTAAACGTTTCAAAAATTGAGAATGGAGATTTATATGCAAACTTTCCAATTAAAGCTCCCATTAGTGGTTATATTACTTCGCAAGAAGTTGTTCTCGGACAATTCATCGAACAACAAAAACAACTGATTGAAATTGTAGATATCGATCAGTTACAATTAGAGTTAAATATTTTCGAAAATGATTTATCCAAACTAAAAATGGGACAAAGCATTCAGTTTAATTTATTAGGAGAATCTCCAGCATCTCATAAAGCAAAATTATTATCTATTGGAAAATCAATAAACCCTGAGTCGAAAACAATTCAATGTATTGCACAACTTAAAGCCGATGATGAAACTAATTTTATCAATCGCTCTTTTGCTGAAGCTGATATTATCGTTAATAATCGAGAAGCAAATGCATTGCCCAATGAAGCCATTGTAAAATCAGGTTCAGATTATTACATCTTTGTAGTTGAAAAGAAAGAAAAGGAGATTTACTATTTGCGCAAAGTAAAAGTCATACTTGGAGAAGTATCAAAAGATTATACCGAAGTCATTGTAAAGAGTAATTTAAAAAACATTGTTGTCAGTGGCATTTACAATTTGCAGATAGAATAATTGTTATTTATTGCCTTTCAAAACAAGTTTTTCATATTCTTGAGGNTCAATAGAAGCCTCGATAATAAAANGGCCTTTTTCATTAAANGCTTTCTCAAGTGCTCCTTCATATTCCTTAGCATTTTTTGCAATTAAAATCGGGACACCAAACATAAAATTTGAAGATTCATAACCAACATTTTCAGCATGCAGAGAAGTACCATAATGAGCATTGTTTTTATTTTTTTGTTTGATGGTGATCAACGAAAGTTCGGCATCTGTTAAAACAACAAAAACAATATCCAGATTCAAACGCATGGCTGTTGCCATTTCGCCAGCCATCATATAATAACCTCCATCACCAACGACACAACACACTTTGCGCTCAGGACAAATAAGTTTTGCCGCAATAGCCGCTGGGATACCAAAACCCATAGATGAACAACCATTGGTCATCAACTGGCATTCGGGAGAAGGCGTTTTCCATTGTTGTCCAATGAGGTGTAAATGAGCTCCAACATCACAAGTCATGATGCCATTTTGGGGAAGAATTACCCGCAAAGCTTCAATGACTTTCCGAGGACCAAATGATCCTTCTGGTGCAGCCAGTTTTGCAAACATTTTTTCTTTGCGATCTGCTAATTCATCAAAATCCCATTCGTTTTGGAAACGCTCAATAGATAATAAATATTCCAACGAATGATTTAAATCTCCAACCACATCACAAGCTAAGGTATAATTTTCTGTATCCAAATCAGCTGAGGTAGTATCCATATGAATGAGTGGAACATTGGGCATCCAATCTTCATAATTTAATTCAATGGGATCATAACCAATCCCAATAACAAGATCGGCTTGTTGGTGTGTTTGTCCGACAATATTTCCTAAAGCATGACCTAAGACTCCAACATAAGATGAGTGAGCTTCTGAAATCATTCCTTTCGCCATGGGTGTTAGCACCACAGGAATTTTAAACTTTTCAACGATTTTTAAAATGAGGCTCTGAACATCTAATCGAATAGAGGTAATCCCTAATGCGATTATGGGTTTCTGTGCATTATTGAAATGCCGTTTCATTTCAGCTAAAGTCGAATAATCAGCCTTAGGTGTTTTATTGGGGTGTAAAAAACTCAGTTCCTGGTCTATCGTTTCCAAAAGACCCATCCCGGCAGGCAGACCTATATGAGTAGGTCCTGGAACTTCAGAAAGGGCTATTTGGTGGGCTTTGTAAATGGTTTCTTTTACTTTGTTAATTTCAATTCTTCCTGTCCATTTAGTAATGGGCTCAAATAATTTTTGGTGATCGATATTCATTTGTGTAATCCGAGGACGCATCTTTTCATCCATCTCATCTGTAAAAACAAGCATGGGAGAACGATCCAAATAAGCTCCACAGACACCTGTAGAAAGATTGCAAGCACCTGGTCCAAAAGTGCCAAAACAAGCCGCTACTTGTCCTGTTAAACGCCAACAAACATCAGCCATAAAACCTGCACTAGATTCATTACTCACCAAAATAAACTCTATGCCATCGACTTCTCGAATGGCCTCCAAATAATCCACCCAATTCCCACTAGGAATACCAAAAACATATTTAACCCCAAGGCTTTTTAAGGTCTCGGCCATATACTGTGCAACTGTTTTCATAACAAAAGGTATAATTAAAATAAAAATACAAAAAAACAGGCCATGTATAATTATATCAAATAATCTACATTTGCCATGATGATTGTAAACGATAAAGACATAAAAAAGCTTTTACAAATGGATGAATTATTTGTGTCCATTCATGACCAATTTGGAGCACCTCCGAGCTGGCAACGCCCTGAGGGATTTATTTCTTTGTCGATGATTATACTCGAGCAGCAAGTAAGTCTCGCTTCCGCGAAAGCACATTTTAATAAATTAAATAGTTACATANGCGAATTTAGCCCTCAAGAAATCTTGAAACTATCCGATGATGAAATGAGAGCCTGCCAGATTAGCTGGCAAAAAGCAAACTATCTNCGAATACTTTCCGAAGCAATTTTGAGACAAGAAATTGATTTAGAAAACATGAGAAATATACCTTTGAATGAAAGTCGAAAGCAGCTAAGCACCCTCAAAGGAATTGGTGATTGGACAGTTGATATTTACCATCTTTTTTGTTTACAAGCCAAAGACATTTTCCCCATTGGAGATATCGCCATCGTGAACACTATCAGAAAGTTGACAGAAGCCAAATCGCGAGAAGAAATCTTGACTCTTTCTGAAAAATGGAAACCGCTTCGTTCGTTGGCTACATACTTTTTATGGCATTATTATCTTAGTAATAAAAAAAGCCTGAAACCTTAATTTCAGACTTTTTAAATNTATACTTAATTGTCAATTATTCATACCGAATGGCATCCACAGGATTTTTATTAGCGGCCGTATAAACCTTCCCTCCAATAGTTACAATTGAAACTATCAGGGTTATGATTGTTGGGATGATAAAAGTGCTGAGTGTGGCACTTTGATAAATTTCATAAATACTAGCTAACAACATTTCAGCTAAATAATAGCCTAAGACAGATCCTAGAATAGATGAAATAATTATTATGATTAAAAACTCACGATTAAGCAATCGGATAATTTGAAAAACAGGAGCACCCAATACTTTTCGAATCCCGATTTCCTTCATCCGTTTGATCACTTTTAAAGAGACCAAAGTATAAAGACCTACCAATGAAAGGATGACCGAAACAACTGCCAAAAACAAAAAGATATTGATAATATTATTATTGATTGATTTTGCCTCAGCCAATCTTTCTTGTTGTAAATATCCTGGATAAACGGCATTGGGGATTAGTTTTTCCCATTCTAGACGCATAGCATTATTAAGCTGTTCCAAATTCTTTTCCTCTCCTTGAACAACCAAAGTTCGCATACGTTCCTTCACTCCAAGCTTCAACATAGTAGGGGTAATATCTCTCCAATAACCAAAAGGATAAAAGTTTTTAACAACACCAACAACGGTGAGTTCTGTCGTGTCGTTTTCTCTTAGCTTTTGTCCAATCGCTGTTTCCCAGCCATAGGTTTCAACAAATTTCTCATTAACAATAATCGCTTTCTCACGTTCCGATTCTTTAAAATCCTGATCAAAATATCTACCTGCTTTCAATTCAAAACCCATGGTTTCAAAATATCCTCTTCCAATATCAAAGGCCTGAACTTCATGTTCCTGTTCTTCGCCCCATTTAAGTGTACGATTATAACTTGACCAACTGATGTGTTCTTCCGACCATCCAATACTATTTATCATTGGATTTTGAATAATTGAATTTCTGAATAATTCTAAGGTTGGATTATTATTAAATGGAACTGCAATTATTTTATCTTTTTCGTATCCCATGGATAGTTCCGATTGAAATTTTGCATTTTGAGAAAAAATAACCGCAGAGATTATTCCAGTCACCGCCAAGATAAATTGAATAACCAATAATATTTTTGAAAGCAAGCCCGCTCCGCTATGTTTTACATCTCCCTTTAAAATATTAATAGGATTAAACTTACTTACATAAAAAGCAGGATAGGAACCAGCCGCAAGCCCTGTTACAATTAGTAACACAAAAAGAAATAACCATAATTGACCACTACCAAAAAAGTCTATTTCTAATGTATATTCCCACATTTTACTCCATTCATCAATTAAATAACTTCCAATTAATAAGGAGATTAATAAAGCGAAAAAACATAGTAAAAAATTTTCGCCTAAAAACTGAATAATAGTATGTTTTCGTAATCCGCCCATTACCTTGCGTAAACCAATTTCTTTTAAACGACGACTCGAAATAGCCAAGGCTGTATTTGTAAAATTTAAACAGGCCAACAATAAAATTAGTATCGCCATAATCGTAGGAGCCACTAAAGCTGCGGGGTGAAGCCCTTGATTAAACCAATAACTCCAGGTATCACGACCCGTATTGGGGATGTCTTTTAATTTTTCAAGATAAAATCGTCCGATTTGAAAATCTTCTCTGGCTTCGTTTTGGATCGGGATGAATTTTGCTAATTGCTCTTCGACAGATTTAACAGAATTTTCATCCGGAATCAATAGAAAAGTTCCTGCAATAAACGACCGCCAATCAAATTCATCTATCGCATTTATTTCAATATAATTATTGATATTGGTCAAAATACTAAATTGGAATGAAGTATTCTCTGGAAAATCTTTTAAAATACCGCTCACAATATAACTTCTTTCTTTTCCATCGGTCAAAAACAGTTTAAGCATCTCCCCCATGGGATCTGCTTCTCCAAAACAAATTTTAGCAAATTCTTCCGTAATGAGCACATTCCCCTCATCTTTTATAGAATTAATATCGCCCTTTATGGCTTTATAATCAAAAATTTTGAAAATATTAGAATCTCCAAAACCAACTGTTTTGTTAAAAATTTTCTCCCCATACCTTATAGCCATTCCATTACGATGAAGTCGGGTAATTTCTTCTACACCAGCCATAGATTCTCCGATAGCAGGTTTTAACGAAATGGGATTCATTCCATAAGCTTGGTTGCGGCCATTCGTGGGTTTTGTAAAACCAACTTTATAAATTTGCTCTTTTTTAGATATGATATTGTCAAAATCATTATTCCAACGATAGTTGTAATAGG
>BS_KBA_SWE02_21mDRAFT_10000612_pt1 | contig 13486 bp, 9 predicted proteins | sample BalSeasSWE02_21m_FD_9196 | JGI IMG/M metagenome (IMG submission 9196)
CTGGAGGCCTGCCCCAAGTGCGGCAAGCCGCTGTTCATGCAGGCCAGCAAGCGCGGTCTTTTCATCGGCTGTTCCGGCTATCCAGAATGCGATTACACGAGGCCGCTGCATGCGGCCACCGCCGAAGGCGACAATATCCTGGGCCAGGACCCGGCCAGCGGCCTTGACGTCAAATTGCTCTCCGGTCGCTTCGGGCCCTATGTTCAGATCGGCGATATGCCGGAGGACAAGAAGGCACCGAAGCCGCGCCGTGCGTCATGGCCGAAGGACATTCCGCTGGAAAGCGCGAACCTCGAGCAGGCGCTTAAATTCCTCTCGCTTCCACGCGAAGTCGGCCACCATCCCACCACGGGCCTGCCGATCGTCGCCAACAATGGCCGCTTCGGCCCCTATCTGCTGCACGACGGCAAGTTCAAGTCGATTCCCAAGACCGACAGCGTGTACGAAATCGATCTGCCGCGCGCGCTGGAAGTGCTGGCCATGGAGCGGGCGCCACGGGGTGCCGACTCGGCGGCTTCGATTCTGAAAACCCTGGGCCCGCACCCGGAGGATGGCAAGGACATTACCGTTCGCAGCGGGCGATACGGCCCATACGTGAAGCATGGCAGCACCAATGCCACGCTGCCCAAGGACATCACGCCGGAAGAAATAACCCTGGTTGAAGCCATTGAACTGATCGCTGCGCGCGTTGCCAAGGGACCGGCCAAAAAGCCGGTAAAGAAAAAGGCAGCAGCCAAAACCGTGGTTGAGAAAAAAACCAAACCCGCCACGGTCAAAAAACCCACCGCCAAAAAGGCCACGACCAAAACCACCCCCAAGAAGCCCGCCAAAAAAGCAGCTGAATGAGCAAACCTGCCACGCTGCTCATGGTCAATGCCTTCATTGGCACAGCGGGCTACAAGAAGCTTTATCAGGAACTCGGCTACACCGTTGTCGCAGAATGGTCTGAACGCAAGGCCATCAGTCTGGTGCGCAAGACCCCGCCAGACGTCATCGTGGCCGACTTCTACCATCAAACCGATTTCCGCGACCGGCTATCCAACCTCGAATCCCTGCTGGCAGCCGTGCAGAGCGCACCCAGCACCCGCGTCCTGGTTTTTTACGAGGCCGCGCACCAGTCTGTGCTCGACAAGGTCAGTGCGCGCTTGCGCATCGATGCTGCGCTAAAGCTGCCCGTGCAGGAAAATGAATTGCGCGCCAGACTCCAGGCATGGCTTGGGCCTCCGCCCGTATCTGACTAGGCTATTACCCTAGGCCATTTCCTTGGCGGGCCAGCATCCCTCACAGCAGCCAATTTTATTTATACGTCAAGGTTGCGCACACCTAGCGCGTTGCTTTCTATGAAGGCACGTCGCGGTTCGACGTCATCACCCATTAGCGTCGTGAAAATCTGATCGGAAGATATTGCATCCTCGATCTGAACTTTCATCAACCGGCGTACCTTGGGATCCATGGTGGTTTCCCATAGCTGCGCCGGGTTCATTTCTCCCAGTCCCTTGTAGCGCTGGATACTCATGCCGCGTTTGACTTCGGCAAGGAACCAGTCCATCGCCTCGCGGAAATTCTGCACCGGGGTTTCCTTCTCCCCGCGCCTGGCACGAGCGCCAAGGCCGATCAGGTCGCGCAGCAGGTCGCCGACTTTGACGAGTTGACTGTAGTCACCCGATTCGAGCAGGTCCGCCTCGAGAAAACTGATATGCACATTGCCGTGCGCGTGGCGGGTGATGCGCAGGCGATGGCTGTCAGCTTCGCTGATGTATTCGGCCGCCACCTCGAATTTCTGCGGGTCAAGCGCCGCACCCAGGCTGGCCTCCGCCATCATGGCGGCGCTGCTGTCCGCCAGACTCAGGCGTGGGATGCGCATCAGCGCCTGCAACACGTCCTCCGGCAACATGCGCGTCAGGCGCTCGCTGACTGCTTCGGCGAGGAAATATTCGCGTGCCAGCGTCTCCAGGGCCTCGCCTGAGATCGGCATGGCACCGTCCATCGGAGTCAGTTCGGCGTCCTTCATTGCCTCGGCCATCAGATGTTCCTTGAGCGCATGTTCATCCTTGATATAGCGCTCGGCGCGACCATGTTTGACCTTGTACAAAGGCGGCTGGGCAATGTAGATATGGCCACGCTCGACCAGTTCAGGCATCTGGCGGTAGAAAAAGGTCAGCAAAAGCGTGCGGATGTGTGCGCCGTCGACATCGGCATCGGTCATGATGATGATGCGGTGGTAGCGCAGTTTGTCCGGATTGTAATCATCCTTGCCGATGCTGGTGCCGAGCGCAGTGATCAGGGTGGCAATTTCCTGACTGCTGATGACCTTGTCGAAACGCGCACGTTCGACGTTGAGAATCTTGCCCTTGAGCGGCAGGATCGCCTGAAACTTGCGATCGCGTCCCTGCTTTGCCGAGCCGCCAGCTGAATCGCCCTCGACCAGATAGATTTCACAAAGTGCCGGATCTTTTTCCTGGCAATCCGCCAATTTCCCGGGCAAACCCAGGCCATCCATGATGCCTTTGCGACGCGTAATTTCCCGCGCCTTGCGCGCCGCTTCGCGCGCGCGCGCAGCATCGATGATCTTGCCGCACAGGAGTTTGGCGTCAATGGGGTTTTCCAGCAGAAATTCAGAGAGCTTCTGGCCCACGACTTCCTGCACCACCGGCTGCACTTCACTGGAAACCAGTTTGTCCTTGGTTTGCGAGGAGAACTTCGGCTCGGGGACCTTGACTGACAGCACGCAGGTCAAGCCCTCGCGCATATCGTCGCCGCTAGTATCTACCTTGGCTTTTTTCGCCAGCTCGTTTTCTTCAATGTACTTGTTCAGTACCCGCGTCATCGCCATGCGCAGGCCGGTGAGGTGGGAACCGCCATCGCGTTGCGGGATGTTGTTGGTGAAGCACTGCACGGATTCGGAATAGCTGTCATTCCACTGCATGGCGACTTCGACGGTCATGCCATCCTTTTCTCCGATTGCAGTGAAAATCTTTGGGTGCAGTGCCGTCTTGAGGCGGCTCACATATTCCACAAAACCCTTCACCCCGCCCGAGTGGGCAAAGTTTTCAGTCTTGCCGTCGCGATGATCGATCAGTTCGATCTTCACGCCGTTGTTGAGGAAGGACAGTTCGCGAATGCGCTTTGCCAGGATGTCGAAGTGGAATTCGACGTTGCCGAAGATCTCCTCGTCGGCCAGAAAGTGGACCTCGGTGCCGCGGTTCTTAGTTTCACCGACAATTTTCATGGGCGACACTTCGACGCCGTTCTGCACTTCGATCTCGCGGTCCTCGACCTTGCCGCGATGGAATTCCATGGCGTATTTCTTGCCATCACGGCGGACGATCAGCTTCAGCCATTTCGACAGGCCATTCACGCACGACACGCCCACACCGTGCAGGCCGCCCGAAACCTTGTAGCTGTTCTGGTTGAACTTGCCACCTGCGTGCAGCACAGTCATGACGATCTCGGCTGCGCTGCGTTTGGGCTCGTGCTTGTCATCGAACTTGACGCCCACCGGGATGCCACGCCCGTTATCCGAAATCGAGATGGAATTGTCGGGGTGGATGATGACCTTGATGTCGTCACACCAGCCCGCCAGCGCCTCGTCGATCGCATTGTCGAGCACTTCGAACACCATGTGGTGCAGGCCGGTGCCATCGGACGTATCGCCAATGTACATGCCAGGACGTTTGCGGACAGCTTCCAACCCTTCCAGTTGCTGGATGCTGTCCTCGTCGTATCCACCGTTCGAATCATCGGGTAGTGCGTTGTCGGGCTTGTCGCTCATGGTATTCATGCCCCGCTCGGGGGGATTCCTGTCGGTTGTTGCTAGGAAAAATCAGATGGTGCGGCCAGGCCTAGATCCGCATCGGCATGACAACGTACTTGAAACCGGCCTCGCTCTCGCTGGTCAGCAGCATGCTGCTGTTGGCATCGCCCAGCGACAGCGTGATTTCGTCGGTGTTGACTGCACCCAGGCCATCCAGCAGATAGGTGACATTGAAGCCGACGTCCAGCGGATCGCCGTTGTAGCTGACTTCGATTTCGTCAGCCGCCTCTTCCTGCTCGTTATTGTTGCAGACGATGCCAAGGCTGTTGTCGCTCATCACCAGGCGCACGCCGCGAAACTTTTCGTTCGACAGGATCGCCGCGCGCTGCAGTGCCTGCATCACGCTCTGGCGATTGGCCTTGAGATGACGCGGCTGGTTGGCAGGAATCACACGCTGGTAATCGGGAAACTTGCCATCGACCACCTTGGTCACCAGTTCTGTGCCCGGCAGGGTGATGGTGACCTGGTTGCTGCCGATACGCAGTTCGACCGGGTCCTCCACCTCGCCCAACAGCTTGGAGAGTTCGATCACGGTCTTGCGTGGAATGATCACTTCACGCGCCTCGACTTCGTTTTCCAGCTGGGTCTCTGCATAGCTGAGCCGGTGTCCATCGGTGGCGACCACACGCAGTTGCTTGCCATCCAGCACCAGCAGCATGCCGTTCAAATAATAGCGGATGTCCTGGCTGGCCATGGCGAACTGCACCAATTGCAGCAGACGCTTCAGGGCTTTTTGCGGCAGGCGGATCGCCTCGCCCAACCCGGACCCCGTCTCGACACGGGGAAAATCGGCGGCTGGCAGGGTTTGCAATGTAAAACGCGACTTGCCTGCGCTAACGACGACCTGGCTGTCCTTGGTGTCGAGTTTGACCTTGGCTGTCTCGGGCAGCGCTCGCACGATATCGAAAAGTTTGCGTGCAGCAATCGTGATGGCGAAATCTTCTCCCGTTTCGGCACTATCCAGCTGGGTGCTGATCTGCAGCTCGAGATCGGTTGCCAGCAAGCTCAGCTTGCCTCCTTTTTTCTCCAGCAGGATGTTGGACAGGATGGGCAGGGTGTGACGTCGCTCGACGACCCCTACAACCGCAGAGAGGGACGACAGGAGTGCGTTGCGTTCGCTTTGTACTAATAGCATTTATATATTCCTGAGAATCATAATAAAGGCGACCCAAATCTGGGGNTATGTCTTTTAATTAAATTAAATCAATATGTTGGTATTGTTTTTTGGGTGTGGATAANGCCTTGGCAGCACGGGAGAGATGGGGATGGAATNTCCGCATGGTGCTGGAGANATGANTTATCCACATTNCATCCTCAGCCAGTCAGGCTTTGTAATAACACCAGGTAATCACGCCCGATATCGACTTCTGTTTCACGCAGCTCAGCCACTTTTCGACAGGCATGAATAACCGTGGTGTGGTCGCGTCCGCCGAATGATTCGCCGATTTCAGGCAGGCTCTGATTGGTGAGTTCCTTGGACAGTGCCATGGCGATCTGGCGGGGACGCGCAAGATTCCTCGTCCTTTTTTTCGAAAACATGTCGGCGACCTTGATCTTGTAAAAATCAGCGACGGTTTTCTGGATATTTTCGATCGAGACAATACGCGAGGTCGATGCAATCAGGTCGCGCAACGCCTCCTTGACCAATTCCAGGGTGATGGGTTTCTCGTGGAAGCGCGAGAAAGCGATGACCCGCTTCAGGGCTCCTTCGAGTTCGCGCACATTGGAGCGCACCTGCTTGGCAATGAAGAAGGCCACATTCTCGTCGAGCCGGGTATTTTCCGCCTGTGCCTTGGCCAGCAGGATGGCGACCCGCATTTCCAGCTCCGGCGGCTCGACGGCAACGGTCAATCCCCAGGCAAAGCGGGATTTCAGGCGATCGTCCAGACCGGTTATTTCCTTGGGGAAGGTGTCGCAGGTGATGACGATCTGCTTCTTGTTCTCGATCAGCGAGTTGAAGACGTAGAAAAACTCTTCCTGGGTGCGGTCCTTCTTGGCCAGAAACTGGATATCGTCGATGAGCAACAGATCCAGCGACATATAACGCCGCTTGAGGTCATCGAACTGTTTGTTGAGGTAAGCCTTGACAACGTCATCCACATAATCATTGGCATGGATATAGCTGATGCGCGCATTGGGATTGGCCTGGCGGACGGTATTGCCGATGGCCTGAAGCAGATGGGTTTTACCCAGACCCACCCCACCATAGACAAACAACGGGTTGTAGGCGATCCCCGGATTGTCGGCAATTTGCAAGGCAGCGGCACGCGCCAGCTGGTTGGCACGTCCGGAGACGAAATTGTCGAAGTTGAATCCTGGATTGATGCGCAACCCTATCTGGGCGGGCGCAGCGGCGCTGACTGCTTGAGGTACCGGTTGGCCGGCAGAAACCTGGGTCTGGGGTGGTCGGCCAGCGGTATTTTTTTTCCCCAGTGCGTAGGTAATGGCGACGGGGTGGGCGTAAAACTCCTGCGCCCAGATATCGATATGGTCGGAAAACTTTTCGCGCACCCAATCCATTACGAAATGATTGGGCGCAAGAATGCGAACATCTCCGCCGGCATCGTCAAATACCAGGGGTTTGATCCATGTGCTGAATTGCTGCTGGGTCAGATTGGCGCGAAAGCGCTCTTGGCAAAGGTCCCAGAAGGAATCCATAGGTAAGTGGCGTACGGAAGGAAGCTGCATGGGATTCAATCGTCGAATCTTACTCTGCTTCGGCGAGGTTATCCACAGGCAGGACATGACAATACTGGGCCAACCAAGTCAAACTTGACACGCCCCGGTCAGGACGGGTCTAATACGCGGTTTTTCAACAGATTTTTTTGTGTTGGAACGTTCCGCTGAGGCGGTACGCAGACCAGCGCCAGTGAGAAAGGAAACGCCATGAAACGCACTTATCAGCCCTCAACCGTACGCCGCAAGCGCACCCACGGATTCCGTGCCCGCATGAAGACCAAGGCAGGCCGTGCCGTGATCAACGCACGTCGTGCCAAGGGTCGCGCACGCTTGGCCGTCTGATCGACGATTCTCCTGGCAAGACAGGCGTCGTGCGCCTGCGCGATTCGCGACTGGTCGATAAAGCCGATTTCGACCGGGTGTTTGCCGAAAACCAGCGTGCCCGAACCGATTTCGTGATGGTGATGGCGCGCCCCAACCAGGCGGGACACCCGCGGTTGGGCATGATCGTCGCCAAGCGACTGCTTGCGCGCGCAGTCGATCGCAACCGAGTAAAGCGATGCGTGCGCGAAAGCTTTCGTCTGGTTTTGCCCGAGTTGCCGGCATGCGATTTTGTGGTGCGCCTGATTGCCAAACCTGTTCCGGGTGATGAGGCACGCGATTTGTCACGCACATTCAAACGTGCTGGCCAGCGCGCCGTGGCAAAATGGCCTACCGTGGCGTCGCTCGATTCGTCGACTGCCACGCCGGAATCTCCCCCCAACTAACAGCGTCCCGTTCAATGGATAACCAGCGGCTGATTCTTTTTATCGTCTTTTCCTTCTCGCTGCTCCTGTTGTGGGAAGCCTGGCAGGACAAGCATGCCCCGCCCCCAGCCGCGCCGACCGCTGCAAGTGTTCCGGCCGCAGGCGCATTGCCCTCGCCCAGCCAGGTGCTCAATACCCCGGCCGCCACGACCACTGCCCAGACCGGCTTTGCCAAGGGGCCTCAGGCCGTTGTGGAAACAGACGTCTATCGGGCCACCATCGATGCCAATGGTGGCGACCTGCGTGAATTGCAGTTGCTTTCTTACCGTGAGTCGGAAGATAAGAACCAGGTGTTCACGCTGTTCGAAGGCAGTCAGACGCAGCCCTACCTGGCGCAAAGCGGCCTGGTTGGCAAAGACTTGCCGACACACCGCAGCCTGTTTCAGCTCAATCCCGGCACCTATCGCCTGACTGGCGGAGCAGCACAGCTGGAGGTTCCATTGGTGTGGGACGATCCCGCCACCGGCGTGCGGGTCGAAAAGACCTATATATTCAAGCGCGGCAGCTACCAGATCGCCCTCAAGATACGTGTGATCAACAATGGCACTCAGCCGATCGATCTGACCCCGTATTTCCAGTTACCCCGCCACGGCGAGGCGCCACGTGGGTCTTCATTTTTCCTCCATACCTACACCGGCCCGGCGTTCTACACCGACGCCAAGAAATTCCAGAAAGTCGCATTCAAGGACATCCAGGATGGCAAAGCTGATTTCGAGAAAACGGCAGACAACGGCTGGATGGGGATGGTGCAGCATCACTTTGTGACGGCCTGGCTGCCCGAAGGCAGCATCAAGCGCGAGTATTACACGCGTGCGCTGGGTAACGGCCTGTATTCGGCCGGGGTGATATTGGCCGAAGGCATCCTGGAGCCGGGCCAGGAGAAAACCTTTACGGTGCCACTGTATGCAGGTCCGCAGACCCAGAAACTGCTGGAAAAAACCGCCCCCGGTCTCGATCTGTCACGCGATTATGGTTGGCTCACCCCACTGGCGTATCCCATTTTCTGGGCGCTGGAGAAAATTGAACGCATCGTCGGCAATTGGGGCTGGGCCATCATCATCCTGACCATTCTTCTCAAGCTGGCGCTATATCCCCTGTCGGCTGCGGGCTACAAGTCGATGGCCAAGATGAAGAAGTTGACGCCTCGCCTGCAAAAGCTGAAGGAGACGTATGGCGACGACCGCGCCAAGCTGCATCAGGCGATGGCGGAAATGTACAAGACCGAGAAAATCAATCCGCTTGGCGGCTGTCTGCCCATCCTGATCCAGATCCCGGTATTCATCGCGCTCTACTGGGTGCTGCTCGCGGCGGTGGAAATGCGCGGCGCACCTTGGATAGGCTGGATCACCGACCTGACCGCCCCCGATCCCTATTTCATCCTGCCGATCATCATGGGCGTGACGTCCATCCTGCAGGTCAAGCTCAACCCGCAGCCGATGGATCCGATGCAGGCCAAGATCATGATGATCATGCCGGTAGCGTTCACCGTCATGTTCGTGTTCTTCCCTGCGGGCCTGGTGCTCTACTGGGTTACCAACAACATCCTGTCGATCGCTCAGCAGTGGGCAATCAACAAGCAGGTCGAGGGCGGTGGCAAAGCAGCCTCCGGCAAAGCCTGACTTGATCGCCGCCATCGCCACCGCCCCTGGGCGGGGCGGGGTGGGGGTGGTGCGGGTGTCGGGACCCGATATCGGCCCGCTTGCCACAGCGATCCTTGGACGCGTACCCGAACTGCGTTACGCCACATTCTGCCGTTTTCTCGATGGTGAGGGCGGGATGCTCGACGAGGGCATTGCGCTTCATTTTGCCGCGCCGCATTCGTTTACCGGCGAAAACGTGCTGGAACTTCAGGGGCACGGCGGACCGGTGGTGCTCGATCTGATCCTGCAACGCTGCGTCGAACTGGGCGCGCGGCTGGCCGAACCCGGCGAATTCACCCGCCGCGCCTACCTGAACGGCAAGCTCGATCTGGCCCAGGCCGAGGCCGTGGCCGACCTGATCGATGCGGCGTCAAGCGAGGCCGCACGTTCGGCGGTACGCTCGCTTTCAGGTGCCTTTTCCTTGCGGATAGCCGAACTGGTCGAAGCGCTGACCCGCCTGCGCATGCTGGTGGAAGCCACGCTGGATTTTCCTGAAGAAGAAATCGACTTTCTGCGAGACGCCGATGCCTTTGGCCGGCTGGACGCCATCGATGCCAATCTGCAGGCAGTGCGCGCACAGGCACGGCAGGGCGCGCTGCTGCGCGAAGGCCTGACGGTGGTACTGATCGGCCAGCCGAACGTCGGCAAGTCGAGCCTGCTCAATCAGCTGGCGGGATTCGAGGCAGCGATCGTCACCGAGTTTGCCGGCACCACGCGCGACACGGTACGCGAGGCAATCCAGGTCGAGGGGGTGCCGCTGCACGTCATCGATACCGCTGGCCTGCGCGAAACCGATGATACGGTGGAAAAACTGGGCATCGCCCGTACCTGGGCAGCGCTGGAAAACGCCGATGTGGCACTGCTGCTTGTGGATGCGGCCCACGGCGTGGGCACGGAGGAGGCCAGCATTCTGACGCGCCTGCCAAACGTGGCACGGCTAACCATCCATAACAAGATCGACGCCACGGGCGAGCCGCCGCGGATGCTTGGTGACGAGATTTGGCTCTCCGCAAAAACCGGTGCGGGCGTCGACTTGTTGCGCGGCAAGCTGCTCGAGTCGGCCGGCTGGCAAGCCGTGGGCGAGGGCGCGTTCATGGCGCGCGCGCGGCANCTGGAGGCACTTGCCCGCGGTGCCGCACACCTGGTCGCTGCNCGCGAGTCGGCTGCGCAGCTGGAACTGTTTGCCGAGGAGCTGCGATTGGCGCAGGCAGCACTATCGGNGATCACGGGCGAATTTACCGCCGACGATTTGCTGGGCGAAATCTTCAGCAAGTTCTGCATCGGAAAATAGGCAGGCGCAGACCTTTTGCCCAGGCGCGACAGCGCTTATTCTTGAAGCCTCCCACAATCACCAAGGATGGCCAGTCATGCTGACCTGGCGCAGCATCACCGACGAACTCATCAAACACCGCACGCGCCTGCTNCAGGCCAATTTCATTGCCTTGCTGGCGGTGATGGCTGCTGTGCCTGTGCCGCTGCTACTGCCGCTGATGGTGGACGAAGTGCTGTTGCACCATCCGGGCAAGATGGTCGCTACGATCGGCGCCTGGTTTCCGCAGTCGTGGCATGGCCCGGTGCTGTTCATCGGCGCGGCGCTGATGTTGACCGTGGCCTTGCGACTGACGGCCATCCTGCTCAACGTGTGGCAGGGGCGGACGTTTTCGCTACTGGCCAAGGAAGTGGTCTACAGCATCCGGGTACGCATGCTGTCCAGGTTGTCGCGCATTGCGTTGTCTGAGTTCGAGACGGTTGGCGCCGGCCGGGTGACGTCGCATTTCGTGACCGACCTTAACGCCATCGACAGCTTCCTCGGGTCGTCGATTTCCGGGCTGGTGGTGTCGGTGCTGACGCTGGTCGGCGTCGCGGCCGTGCTGCTGTGGATGCACTGGCAGCTGGCATTGTTCATCATTCTGTTGAACCCGGTCGTGATCCTGTTTTCCACCCGGCTCGGTAAGCGGGTGAAGAATCTGAAGAAGTACGAGAACCGCGCGTTCGAGGTGTTTCAGGATGCGCTGGCGGAAACACTGGACGCGCTGACGCAGATTCGTGCGATGAACCGCGAAAAGCATTATCTGGCGCGTGTGAGCGAGAAGGCTGCAGACATTCGCCAGCATGCGGCGGCCTTTGCCTGGAAGTCGGACGCAATGAGCCGGATTTCATTCTTCATCTTTCTTGCCGGCTTCGATGCCTTCCGCGCCGGGGCGATGCTGATGGTCGTGTTTTCCGACCTGTCCATCGGCGAGATGCTGGCGGTGTTCGGCTATCTCTGGTTTATGATGACGCCGGTGCAGGAACTGGTGAACATGCAATACGGGTGGTTCGCCGCCAATGCCGCACTGGGACGGATCAATGCCTTGCTCGGCCTCCACAATGAGCCGCAGCATCCCGCGCTGCGCGACCCGTTTGCGGGCCAGCCCACTGTCGGCATTGAACTCGATCATGTCAGCTTTGCCTATGCGGATGGAGAGACGGTGCTGGACGAAGTCAGCCTGACGGTGGCGGCCGGGGAGAAGGTGGCGCTGGTGGGTGCCTCCGGCGGGGGCAAGTCGACGCTGGTGCAGGCCTTGCTGGGGCTGTATCCGGTGAAATCCGGCGTGATCCGCTATGGGGATGTTCCGGTCAGTGAAATCGGCTGGGAGGCGGTGCGCGAGCATGTCGGCGTGGTACTGCAGCATCCGGTTCTGTTCAACGACAGCGTGCGCGCCAACCTGGCCCTGGGGCGCGAGGCTGGCGACGCCACGCTGTGGCAGGCACTGGAAATCGCTCAGCTGAAGGACATCATCGCTGCGCTGCCGCATGGCCTGGATACCGCGGTGGGNCGGCAGGGGGTGCGTTTGTCTGGCGGACAGCGGCAACGGCTGGCAATCGCGCGCATGATCGTCGCCAACCCCAGAATCGTCATCCTCGACGAGGCCACTTCGGCGCTCGACACCGATACCGAAAGGCGACTGCATCAGGCCCTGAACGGGTTCCTGGCGGGCCGCACCACGCTCATCATTGCGCATCGCCTTTCTGCCGTGAAGCAGGCCGATCGCATTCTGGTCTTCGAAAGCGGCCGTGTGGTTGAAGAGGGGGATCACGCCGGGCTGATCGATCGTGGCGGGCTCTATCACAAGTTGTATCACCCTGCTTGAGATAATTTGATGCGGCGTCGCTACTGAAGGGTTTTCTGATATACTTCGCCGAGTTGTGCATACAGCAGTGGGCAGTTTAGGCTTTAGCCAGCGTGCCTCGGGACTGTTCTCACAGCCCCATCGTCTTCGACCTCTCTATTGTGCCGCCGGTTAAATTCAGCAATCGGCAGTGACAAGTCTTGTGGTTGGCGCCGATGTGATCGACGCGACCCGTTGGGCGTTTTAAAGCGCCCTAAAATTCCGGTTCGTATTTCTGACCTGTCTGGTGTTAGCCAGGGTGCGGGTCTGGTTTGCGCATTTTTGCGCACTATAAAAGGTTTGCCATGAGCTTTTCCGAACTGGGGCTTGACCCCCTTATCCTTAAATCCGTTTTGGCCGCCGGCTACGAGACGGCCACGCCGGTGCAACTGCAGGCGATTCCCGCAGCGTTGACCGGGCGTGACCTGCTGGTGTCGTCGCACACCGGCAGCGGCAAGACGGCGGCATTCCTGCTGCCTTCGATCCAGCGCCTGGAGGCCGAGCCAACGGTCAAAAGCATGGGTCCGCGCGTGCTGGTGTTGACCCCGACGCGCGAACTTGCGATGCAGGTCGAAAAATCCGCCATGAAATATGGCAAGGACCTGCGCCGTTTTCGCACCGCCTGCCTCGTCGGGGGCTCGCCTTACGGCCTGCAACTCAAGCGCTTGAGCCAGCCGGTGGATGTGGTGGTGGCGACGCCCGGCCGCCTGATCGATCACCTTGAGCGCGGCAAGATTGATTTCTCGCGTCTGGAGGTCCTGGTGCTGGACGAGGCAGACCGCATGCTGGACATGGGCTTTGTCGACGACATCAAGGCGATTGCCGCACGTTGTCCGGAAGCGCGCCAGACCCTGTTGTTCTCGGCTACGCTGGATGGGGTGGTAGGCAATCTGGCACGCGAACTGACGCGGGACGCACAGCGCATCGAGATCGAAGCGGTGCCCGTCCAGGAGGCCATGATCGAGCAACGCCTGCTGTTTGCCGACAACATGGACCACAAGAACCGCTTGCTCGACGCGCTGTTGCGTGGCGTGGACATGACGCAGGCGATCGTGTTCACCTCGACCAAGCGCAGCACCGAAGAGATTTCCGATCTGCTGGCAGACAGCGGCTTNGCGTCCGACGCCCTGCATGGCGACATGCAGCAGGGACAGCGCAACCGTGCGCTGCAACGCTTGCGTGAAGGCCGCACCAAAGTGCTGGTGGCCACCGACGTCGCCGCCCGCGGCATCGACGTGGTGGGCATCAGCCATGTGATCAACTTCGATCTGCCGCGCCAGGCCGAAGATTACGTTCACCGTATCGGCCGTACGGGTCGCGCGGGTCGCACCGGTATTGCGGTAAGTTTTGCCGGCATGCGCGAGGTCGGGCTGGTACGCAACATCGAACGCTATA
>BS_KBA_SWE02_21mDRAFT_10000613_pt1 | contig 13483 bp, 12 predicted proteins | sample BalSeasSWE02_21m_FD_9196 | JGI IMG/M metagenome (IMG submission 9196)
TCCTGCCAGTCCAGAGGCACCGGTGGTTCCACCAGTTGTCCGAAGTTGCGGGTTGCTGCAGGCTTGTATGCAATCGTCCCGCTATACATGAACCAGGCCAGCAGTAGCGGGAACAGGAACATTGCAGCAATAATCAGCAGGTAGGCTCGCGGTGAAATCCTGGCTTTCATTTCAATTCTCCGGGGGAAGCGTTGCTGGACAGACTTTTCGCCCGGCTGACCCCGAGCGTGATCCAGATTACGAGGGTAGCGAGCGATAGCGCAAACCACTGCACGGCGTACGCCCCGTGGACTTCCGGCCCCATGGTCGCCGCCTTCCATTGGCGGCCCGCAAAGCCGCTCACATCGTCTGGATCGAGTTGCAGCAGCCATGGTTCAAGTGAAGCGCCCAACGCTGCGCCAACGGTGTCGATTTCAAGGTAGGTGACCAATTGCGGCCAGCGATCGTGGACCAGGACATCCGCGTCCCCAATGCGCTGGCCACCGGTGGACGGCCGGTTCAGAATTCCGCTGATCGTTCTAAGGGTTCCATCCGTAGCCACGCGCGGCAGGGAGCGCCGGTCGGGTGGCAGGGGTAACCAGCCGCGGTTGACCAGTATTTCCCGTCCATCCTGAAGTATGAATGGGGTCAACACGTGTACCCCGGTCCGGCCCTCCAGTATCTTGTTATCGAGCAGTATGTGGCGTTCAATATCATACCGCCCGGTGGCTTTGGTACGGGCAAACAGGGCATCCTGTGAAAGTGCGTCTTCCAGGCTCAGCACAGGAGCTTCCCTGAACTGATCGAGCAGCAGCTGTTTCTCTGCTTTACGTTCCATCTGCCACAGGCCCAGGCGCGCAAAGATCAGCGCCAGCACCAGCAAAATTAGGGTCAACTTGATCGAAGGCCTGAAAAACATTTTTCTTTCGCCTTGTTCAGGGCCTGTTTGGCTATAATCAAGATTCACCAAAACGTTCAGTCGAGAGAGTCATGCTCATCAAGATACTGATCATCGTTTTCTTAATTGCGATCATTTACAGCCTCGGTTCAGCATTGTTTTTCCTGGTCAAAGACCATGGCGAAGGGGACCGGACTGTGAATCGCCTGAGTTGGCGCATTGGTTTGTCCCTGATCCTGTTCCTGTTCCTGTGGGGAGCTTACCAGTTAGGTTGGATTGAGCCCAACAGTGGCCCGATTCGCCTGCCGGCAGTTGAACAGCCGGCCGAACCGGAATAGGGGACATCGTTTCCGCGTTACCGGGTGCGTCCAGAGAACACGAAGCCTGCCATGTGGCAGGTCTCCGGTTGTTTCGCGCATGGCCGGGGAGTTTATTCCGTGGCGAACGCCGCGTGCTCAGTACACATAGACAAAGATAAACAGGCCCAGCCAGACCACGTCAACAAAATGCCAGTACCAGGCAACCGCTTCGAAGCCGAAATGATGCTCAGGTTTGAAATGACCACGCATACTGCGAATCGTGATGACCGTGAGCATGATCGCCCCCAGCGTGACGTGCATTCCGTGGAAGCCGGTCAGCATGAAAAACGTGGAACCGTAAATTCCTGAACCCAGTGTCAGGCCAAGATGCTGGTAGGCTTCCTTGTATTCCTCGATCTGCAGGAATACGAACAAAAAGCCCAGGATGACGGTCGCAAGCAGCCACGTAACCAATTTGCCGCGCGCGTTCTTTTTCAATGCATGGTGCGCCATGGTGACCGTGAAGCCGGAGCTCAACAGGATCATCGTATTGATGAACGGCACCCCGAATGCCGGAATCGTCCGGAACGGACCTCCCAGTTCTGCAGGACCGGCGGTCGGCCAGACTGCGTCATAACCCTGCCAGAGGATTTCGTTGGTAAAAGCGCCGGTTCCCTCGCCGCCCAGCCATGGCACGGCGAACATCCGGGCATAGAACAAGGCGCCAAAAAAGGCTGCAAAAAACATGACCTCGGAAAAGATAAACCACATCATGCCCATGCGGAAGGAAGTATCCACCTGCGCGTTGTACAGGCCGGATTCGCTTTCCCTGATGACCTGACCAAACCAGCCAAACAGCATGTAAATCAGGATCAGCGCTCCCGCCAGGAAGGTCCACGGCGCGGTTGCCGAATCATTGACCCAGAAACCCGCGCTGGCCATCATGGTGATCATCCCAGGGATCCGATAATCGGCCACTTGGTTCCGTGGGGTACGTAATAAGAGTCGTCAGCGTGATGTGCCATTTCTAAGCCTCGTTAGTTCTATAAACTGTCCGTTCATTCACTCCGAAAACGATCCAGGCGCGGTAGCCACTGCCACGGCGTTTGAGTTTTCGATCCGGAAGAACGTATAGGACAGAGTGATTTCCTTGATATATTCAGGCAGATCCGCCTGTATGAAATAGTAAACCGGCATCTCCCTGGTTTCATTTGCCTGCAGAACCTGTTCGGTAAAGCAAAAACACTCGGTTTTTACGAAGTACAAGCTGGCCTCGGGGGGCGTTACGTTGTAAATTGCCTGACCCGCCATGGCCTGGTCAGCCGGGTTCATGGCCATGTAGAAAGCCTCGGTCATTTCACCCAGGGGAACCATGGCCATTTTTTCTTTGGCCTGGAAAACCCAGGGCAGCCCCGAATTGACGGTTGCATCGAACCGGACCCTGACTTCCCGGTCTGATTTTTGCAGGTCACCGGCGCTTTCCACTACTTTTACGCCGCGTCCGCCCAGGCCGGTCAGGTCGCAAAACACGCCATACAGCGGCCACATGGCGAACCCGAAGCCGAACATCCCGACCGCGAGAAGAACCAGTTTCCGCACCAACTTCCCGTGAGAGGGACGGGTCATTTCAGGCCCCCCGCACGCCGGAAAGGATGAAGGATATGAAGATTATGGCTGCCACAAGCGCAAGCAGCCAGGCTGTTCTTACAGCCCGTTTCCTGCGGTCCCTGATGTCGTCATGCCCGGTCAATTCCATGGTCCGTTTCAATGCGCGCCTTCAACGTGCGCGATGGTGGTCGAGTCGATCACCGGCGGCGTGTTGAAAGAATGATAGGGAGGCGGGGACGAAAGTGTCCATTCCAGCCCTTTGGCGCCTTCCCAAACACGTCCGGACGCCGTTTGGCGGCTCTTGAACACACAATGCACGATCACACCGACGAAGATCAGCTGTGACGCACCGAAGATGAATCCGCCAATCGAAGAAATCATGTTGAAATCAGCGAACTGCGTCGAGTAGTCGGGGATGCGGCGCGGCATGCCGGCCAGCCCGAGGTAGTGCTGCGGAAAAAACAGGATATTGACCGAAATCGCCGAAATCCAGAAATGTATCTTGCCCCATTTTTCGGAATACATATGACCGGTCCATTTGGGTAGCCAGTAATACGCTCCGGCCATCAGCGCAAATATGGATCCCGGCACCAGCACATAGTGGAAGTGGGCGACTACAAAGTAGGTATCGTGGTACTGCAAATCGGATGCAGCCATCGCCAGCATCAGCCCTGAGAGGCCGCCGATCGTGAACAGCACAACAAAAGCGATAGCGAACAACATGGGCGTCTCAAACGTCATCGAGCCCTTCCACATGGTGCTCACCCAGTTGAAAACCTTCACTCCGGTCGGAACCGCGATCAGCATGGTCGCATACATGAAAAACAATTCGCCGGTTAGCGGCATGCCAACCGTGAACATGTGGTGTGCCCAAACAATGAACGAAAGGAACGCGATGCTGGCCGTGGCATAAACCATCGCCGTATAGCCGAACAGGGGCTTGCGCGAGAATGTGGGAATGATTTCGGAGACCACGCCGAACGCCGGCAGGATCATGATGTAAACCTCAGGGTGCCCGAAAAACCAGAATATATGCTGGAACATGACCGGATCACCACCACCTGCGGCATTGAAGAAACTCGTGCCGAAAAAGTGGTCGGTGAGGAGCATGGTCACTGCCCCGGCCAGAACCGGCATCACCGCGATCAGCAAGAAGGCCGTAATCAGCCAGGTCCAGACGAACAGCGGCATTTTCAGCAGGGTCATGCCCGGTGCGCGCATGTTGAGGATCGTGGCGATAACGTTGATCGAGCCCATGATGGATGAAATGCCCATCATGTGGACGGCAAACACGACAAACGCGAAACTCTGGCCACCCTGCAAACTGAGCGGAGGATAGAGGGTCCAGCCGGCTGCGGGGCCGCCTGAATCCATGAACAGCGTGCTCAGGAGCATGGTGAAGGCAAAAGGCAGAATCCAGAAACTCCAGTTGTTCATGCGCGGCAAGGCCATATCGGGCGCGCCGATCATCATCGGAATCATCCAGTTGGCAAAGCCTACCCAGGCCGGCATGACGGCGCCGAAGACCATGATCAGCGCATGCATTGTGGTCATCTGGTTAAAGAACTCCGGATTCACCAGTTGCAGCCCCGGCATGAATAATTCTGCCCGGATCACCATGGCCATGCTTCCGCCGATGAAGAACATCAGCAGGGAGAAAACCAGGTACAGCGTTCCAATGTCCTTGTGATTGGTCGTGTACAACCACCGGTCCAGGAACCCGCTGGGTTTGTGATCGTGATGATCGTCGTGTGCTAATTCGTGACTCTCGTGATTCATCTCATCAATTCCTGTATTCGTTATCCGTTCTTGATTCGGGTGATGGTTTGCGGCTGCACCAGGTCACCCGTTTCATTTCCAAAAGCATTGCGCGTGTAAGTCAGCGCGGCCGCGATGTCTGAATCAGACAGCATGGCTTCCCAGGCCGGCATTGCCGTGTCTTTGCGGCCGTGCAGGACGACCTCGATATTTTCATCCGCAGGTCCATTAACTACCTGGCTTCCGGCGAGCGCCGGGAAGGCAGGCGCCAACCCCCGGCCGTCGGCCTGGTGACAGGTGGCACATTGGGCTGCGTAGACTTCCTCGCCCAGTTCCATCAATTCATCGCGGTCCCAAAGGCGTTCAGTTTCCGCTTGTTCATGAGCCATGCCCTGGCGTTGCTGTTGGATCCATGCTTGATATTCCGCCTTTGGAAGCACCTGGAGAACGATCGGCATGAAACCGTGGTCCCTGCCACACAATTCGGCGCATTGTCCACGGTATACACCGGGTTCCATTACTTCGGTCCAGGCTTCGTTGATGAAGCCGGGTATTGCGTCGCGTTTCCAACCGAGAGCCGGCACCCACCAGGAATGAATCACGTCGTCGGCCGTTATCAGGAATTTGATCTTGGTATTGGCCGGGAGCACCAGTGGCTTGTCCACGTCCAGCAGGTAATTCTCGACGGCTGCCGGGTCGGTTCCCGATGAGCGGTGCCTCGCGGCATTGGAATCTGACTTGAGCGAAGATATAAACTGGACTCCATCTTCCACATACTCATATTTCCAGCGCCACTGGAAGCCCGTGATCTTGATCGTCATCTCGGTCTCCGGCGCGACTTCCATGTTGACCAGGGCCTTGGTCGCCGGCACCGCCATCACGACCAGGATGATTACCGGGATAATGGTCCAGACGATTTCAGCCTTGGTGCTGTGCGTAAACTGCGACGCCTGGTGCCCCTTCGACTTACGATGCAGCACGATAGATATAAACATGGCGCTGAAAACGATGATGCCGATGACGACGCAAATCCACAGAATGACCATGTGTAATTGATAGGCAATCATCGACTGGGAGGTTACGCCCCGGGTCATGTTGATTTCATTTCCGGTGTAACCGGGTGCGGCCAGGAGCAACCAGAATGCGGCGATAACCGCCGCGGTTACTGCTGCTGCAACAATGAAAGTATTTTGTTTCTTCATTGGTATCTAGGGCCTCAAGAATTAAATGCACCTTTCATGGCGCTGTGTTTTTCAATGGCACACTTAATGTGCCGTACCAGTTGGTGCTTTTCATCGCTCGTCAGGAACGAGCCAAGTTCAACTGCCTGCAACCTGGACCTCAGTTGGATCCTTGGGTTGTACCAGGCGACCTCCGGTTGTTTCAACTCGATTACCGCCCAGGCGGTATCGAGTTCGTAACGGCTTTTTTGCCGGTGCTTCTGGTGCGTTATCCGGATCTTATCCGCATCGATTTCGATCACGTCCGCAACCCACGCTCTCTCCCATGCGCGAATCAGAATCCAGGTCACCAGCACAAGTTGGATCACTGCAATCAGCAGAATTGGCCAGTACCCCTTTAGCGCCAGTAAGCCGGCAAGGCACAAGCTGACCACGGCGAGCGCCAGCAGCAAAGTGACCAGTCCATCCGCGCCCAGGGAAAAATTACCCCTGGCCAGGATGCCCGCTCTCGTGCTGTCAGAACTCTGCCATGTAACGACCATGGAATTCCCTTGTCCCGGCCCAAATATTTTGGCAGCCACGCCAAACCGCCAATTGTATCCGCGCATCCAAGCCATGGGCAAGAAAAGCTTGCTGGGGAGCATATAATTAATTGGAGGCCCCTTTATTTTCGCCTTATGTTTTCATGGTTGAACTCGGAGAGTAAACTTGGCGCAGCTTCCGACCGTATATGGAGAACCTGCATTGAACGACCGCCGGGCCAGTGATTTTCTGATGTCCCCTCAATCCACAACTGATCCGCTGAAGGATGCCGTCAACCGTGCTTACCACGCAGATGAGGCTGACGCCGTCAGCGTGTTGCTGGCGCAAGCGAAACTTGACCGGAAAACAGAAGACCGGGTTGATCATAGGGCCCGGTCACTGGTTCAATCCGTCCGCGAAAAAAGGGGCGAACGGGGATTGCTCGATGAATTCATGCAGGAATACGACCTCTCATCGGAGGAGGGTGTGGTCCTGATGTGCCTTGCGGAAGCGCTTTTACGCATTCCAGACGACGAGACTGCGGAAAAACTGATTGCCGATAAGCTCGGTGATGCGGATTGGGAGTCGCACCTGGGGAAAAGCTCATCACTCATGGTGAACGCATCAACCTGGGGTTTGATGTTGACCGGAAAACTGGTCGCCCTTTCCCAATCAACGCAAACCGGCTTTACATCGATTTTCAATCGCCTGGTAAACCGCAGCGGTGAACCTGTCGTGCGCACGGCCATTCGTCAGGCCATGCGCATCATGGGCCATCAATACGTGATGGGCAGGACCATCGACGAAGCGCTGGACCGCTCAATGAAAAAGAAGAACCTGGCTTATCGCCATTCATTTGACATGTTGGGTGAGGCAGCACTGACCAGTAAGGATTCCGAGCGCTACATGGAGTCATACCGGGCAGGCATTCGCGCGATTGGCGCACGAAAAAATCCCGACGATATTTTTGCCGCCCCCAGTATTTCAGTGAAACTTTCTGCGCTTCACCCGCGCTTCGAGTTTGGACAGAAAGACCGTGTGATGCGTGAACTGGCGCCCAGGCTGCTGGAGCTCGCCCAATTGGCCATGGCCAACCATATGGCGCTGACCGTTGATACGGAAGAAGCGGATCGCCTGATGTTGACCCTGGAAACATTTGCAGCGGTGATCGGGGACCCGTCTCTTGCAGGCTGGAACGGCCTGGGGTTCGCTTTGCAGACTTACCAGAAACGGGCGTCCGCAGTGATCGATTTACTGGCCGACCTGTCGGCCAGGAGTGGTCAACGAATTCCTGTCCGCCTGGTGAAAGGCGCCTACTGGGACGCGGAAATAAAACATGCCCAGGTAGAGGGGTTTGCAGGTTATCCGGTGTTTACACGCAAGGCGAACACCGATGTTTCCTATATTGCATGCGCCAAAAAGGTGCTTGCCAACCGGGCGGCGTTCTACCCCCAGTTTGCGACACACAATGCACACACGATCGCCGTTGTCACAGAATTGGCCGGTGACCGGCTGGACTACGAGTTCCAGCGCCTGCATGGAATGGGGGAAGACCTGTATGGCATCGTGATGAACGAGAAGGGGTTTCGCCATACCTGCAGGGTGTATGCACCGGTGGGCAGCCATGAAGACCTGTTGCCCTACCTGGTTCGTCGCTTATTGGAAAACGGGTCGAACACTTCGTTCGTAAACCGGATTGTGGACGAGACATTGCCGGTCGAAAAGGTGGTCGAAAACCCCCTTCAGAAAGTAGCCGTTACGGATCCGGTTTCACATCCTGCGATTCCGTTGCCGAGAAACCTGTACGGTGATGAACGGCTCAATTCCAGGGGCGTCAATCTGGCCAACGAAGCGGATGTGGTTGAGCTGTCCCAACGGATGCAATCGTTCGCAGAAACACGCTGGGATGTGGAACCCATCCTGGCCAGGGCATTGAGCCGGGACAGCGGGCCTTTGAAAGACAATATCAACCCGGGCCGGCTGGAAGATCGCGTGGGCACCGTTCGCCAGACCAGCCTCGAAGAACTGGAAGGGGCGGTTGAAGATGCCTATGCCTTTAAAACCGAGTGGGACAATACGCCGGGAAGCAAGCGCGCGGAGATGCTGGAGTCTGCCGCCAAACTGATGGAGGAGAACTTTGCCGAGTTCATGGCGCTCGCCACCAGGGAGGCTGGAAAAACAGCACACGATGCCGTCTCAGAAATCAGAGAGGCTGTTGATTTTCTGAGATATTATGCCCTGCAAGCCAGGAAGAACTTCGATTCTCCCATCCTGCTGCCCGGACCCACCGGCGAGCGCAACGAGCTGAGTTTGCATGGCAAAGGCGTATTCCTCTGCGTCAGCCCCTGGAATTTCCCGCTGGCCATTTTCACCGGGCAGGTCAGCGCCGCCCTGGCGGCCGGTAACACGGTTCTGGCCAAACCGGCAGACCAGACTCCGGCCATCGCGTCCCTGGCTGTTAAGATGATGCACCGGGCGGGCATTCCGCAGGCAGCATTACAACTAGTGCCTGGAAGAGGTTCTGTTGTCGGGGCCAAGCTGACCACCGACCCCCGTATTGATGGAGTGGCGCTGACAGGATCCATGGAAACGGCACGCATGATCAACCGCAGCCTGGCCGGTCGCGACTCGTCGCTTGCTGCCATGATCGCCGAGACCGGTGGGCAGAATGCCATGTTGGTCGACAGCTCCGCATTGCCGGAGCAGGTAGTGAAGGATGTCATTCGCAGCGCTTTCCACAGTGCCGGACAGAGATGCTCTGCGCTTCGGGTACTATTCCTCCAGACCGATGTAGCCGATCGCATCATCCGCTTGCTTTCCGGGGCGATGCAGGAACTGATCATCGGCGACCCCAGGTTATTGTCCACTGATGTCGGACCGGTAATTGACGGCGCAGCGCTCCAGGAACTGCAGGCGCATGCCGACAGGATGGAAAAAGAGTTCACCCTGATTGCCAGAGCGCCGATAGGCGCGAATCTCCCGGGCCACTACATGGCGCCGTGTGCATTCGAGATTGATTCGATCAATACATTGAAGCAGGAGGTGTTCGGACCGGTCCTGCACGTGGTACGGTACCGCGCAAGGGACCTTGACCGGATCATCGATGAAATCAACGGAACCGGATATGGTCTCACACTGGGTATCCACAGCCGCATCGACCGTACCCAGAAGTATATTGCGAGGCGGGTCATGGCTGGTAATTGTTACATCAACCGTAACATGATTGGCGCAGTGGTAGGTGTGCAGCCCTTCGGAGGTGAGCGCTTGTCGGGAACCGGACCGAAAGCTGGTGGTCCACATTACATGTTCCGCTTTGCGACGGAACGGACCCTGACGGTAAATACTGCTGCGGTTGGCGGCAATGCGCTCCTGCTCGATTTGGACGACTGAAGAGAGAACAAATTTGTACCTGCAGTTTTTTGGATTGAACGAAGCGCCGTTTTCGATTACCCCGGATCCGGCGTTTGTTTACCTCAGCGCGGCGCACCGTGAGGCGCTCGCACACCTTTTATATGGTGTTGGCCAGGGTGGCGCGGGAGGGTTTGTTCAACTCACGGGTGAAGTTGGAACCGGCAAGACGACTATCTGCCGGTGCCTGCTGGAGCAGGTGCCTGAAGACACCCGGGTTGCATTGGTACTGAACTCTCTGGTTACGCCGCGGGAACTGCTCGCAACCATCTGTGAAGAGCTCGGCCTGGATACCCGGGGAATCACAGAAAGCAATAAATTGATGGTGGATGTCCTCAATGCTTATCTGCTGGAACAGCACGCGCTGGGCCGGCGCGTTGTGGTTGTGATTGACGAAGCTCAAAACCTGAGCCCGGAAGCGCTGGAACAGGTCAGGCTGCTGACCAATCTTGAAACGGCGAAAGACAAGTTGTTGCAGATGGTGCTGCTGGGACAACCCGAACTCAGGCAGTTGCTGCAGAGACAGGATTTACGGCAGCTGTCGCAGAGGATAACGGCACGTTATCATCTCGCGCCGCTGAACCAGGAAGAAACCCTGGCCTATCTGAAGCACCGCCTGCACGTCGCAGGCGCCCGCCGGAACCCGTTCAGGCGTTCCGCCATGCGCGCCCTTTACCAAAGATCGGGCGGGGTTCCCCGGCTGATCAATATCATCGCTGACCGGTCACTCGCCGGCGCTTATGCCCGGGAATCGGAAAGTGTCTCTCCCGCCTTCGTGAATGCCGCTGCCAACGAGGTCCAGCCGAGCGAATCAAGAGTGCGTTCAAGCCGTTGGCCAGCTGTTATCGCCAGCGCATCGGTAGCGGTTCTCGCGGTCATCAGCCTGCTCACCTGGGGTTTTCCGGCCCTGGAGCGGTTCCGCCCGGTTGAGGCCACCGGGACGGTGAAAGTTGTCCAGGAGGAATTGAAGCCAACGCCAGCGGTTACGGGTTCCGAAATATCCAACCCGGCAAAGAGCCAATCTCCCGCTGTCGAGAGCAGCTCCCTTGCGGCACTGCCGGGAGCAGGGACGCGCGACCCATTGGAGGCCGGCGATGCGGATCTTCCGGTTGGCGCAGATACGCCGGGTGGAACCACTACCCCGTTGCAGCAGATTGAACCGGGCTGGCTCGATTCCCAACACCGCCTCGCCTGGCGGACCATGGCGGACTTGTGGCAGGATGGTGAAGGCGCCAATGCTATAGCGGCCTCGTGTGACGGAGTTGCCGGTTTGGGTTATGCCTGTTTCCGCGACCAGGGCAACTGGTCGCGGATCCGTAATCTCGGGTTGCCGGTGATCCTGGTGCTCCAGGGAGACCAGCCGAGATTTCTCGTGCTGCAAGGGTTTTCCGGGGAAGGATTATTGGTCGGATCAAATGAAAACCTCGTAACCGTATCGCGTGAAGCGATTGAAAAACACTGGCTGGGCGAGTACCTGGTCACCTGGCCCCAAGCCCCGGACTGGCCTGCGCAAATACGCCGCGGGCAATCCGGCATGGCCGTTGATATCGTTATGGAGATGGCAGGGTTTGCCAATCCGGCGTGGACGGGTGAGGGGGTATTTGAATCAGAGTTTGAGTTCTGGTTGATGACGTTTCAGCGGCGTAACGGTTTGCGGGCGGACGGTATTATCGGCCCCAACACGCTTATCTACCTGATGGCGCCGACCATTACACAACCCCGCCTGATGATGGCTGTCGAGGAGAGGTCGTAGTTCATGTCGATTTTGCTTGAAGCATTGAAGAAATCGGAGCAGGAGCGGCAACTGGGCCAGACACCCACACTCCAGACCCGCCAGGATGAGCAGCTACAGGGTAACGCGCCCCTGAATCAGTGGATTCTTCTCTCGATGGTTGTGCTGAGCGCCTGTGTCATGGCCTGGTTTGGCTGGCAGCAGTTGCGCGAACCGCTGAGCGCGGAAGCCCCTGTCGTCGCGGCTCAGACCGGGGAAGGCGTGGCCGGGCCGGTGGAAGCAGCACCAGAAAACCGCACCATGACCGAGTTGTATAAACGGCCAGACAGCAAACCGGCTTCACGCCTCGCAGACCCGCCCGAGCGGATCGATAATGAACCGGAAGATCGGGACAGGTTGAGCCGGTCCGTGAGTAATTACACAGCAGAAAACGACGAAACAGCATTGGCGGAACCAGCGGAAAATGTGGCGGCAATCGCTGAACCTTCGCCGGTGCTGGCAGCGGACTCTTTGCCGGCCGAGGCTGAGGCACCTCCACCCGTGCAGGAACAAACCCGGCGGCAGGGTCTTGAACCACATGTCGCAGAACCCATCAGCTACTGGGAATTGCCGCAGGGGATCAGGGATGATCTGCCACCCATCAAGATTTCAGTCCTGGTCTATGCCGAACAGCCGCACGATCGTTTCCTGCTGTCCAACGGACAGCGCCTGGTTGAAAAAGACGAGTTGGACAACGGCCTTGTGCTGGACGAGATCCGCAAGGACGGGGCCATCTTCCTGTACAGGAATTACCGCTTTCTTGTAAAGGGGTGATCAAGTGAACAACGGGATCGTGACGAACTGGTCCGAGAACCCGCCGAATCCTCCGTTCGTAACGATCAGCATCAGTCTGATCTGTGTTCTTGCCCTGTTTATGTACACCGGGCTGAGTCCCTTGATGCAGCAGGCGATGATCGATATGGCTGGTATGCAGCCGTCAACCATTTCCGTGTTACTCGGCCAGAACCCGGCAGCGTGGTGGAATTTGTCGGCGTTGAGCCTGGTGACATCGCTCTTTGTTCACGCCAGTTGGCTACACTTGTTGGGAAACCTGGCCTACCTGTGGGTTTTTGGGATTAAAGTCGAGCAACGGCTTGGATCGGTCGGGATTACGCTTATTTTTCTTCTGGGTGGAGCCCTGGCAAACGTGATAGTGGCATTGCGCCTGCCGCAGCTGGATACGCCCATCATCGGTGCGAGTGGTGCGATTTCAGCTGTTGTAGGGGCTTATCTCGGCCTGTTCCCCGGCCGGAGAATAGGGCTGTTTCTTCCGCTGGGCGTGTACCTGCAATTTGCCCGTGTTCCTGCTTTGTTGGTGATCGGTTCATGGTTTACATTGCAGTTGCTTTACACGGTATTTGGCCCCATAAATGGGGTGGTTGCCTGGTGGACACACCTTGCAGGTTTTGCGCTGGGCTTGAGTTTTGCACTGATCGCCAGGGCCCTGGCACAGGTCAGGCTGTAATATGGAATCTTCTGATCAAAGGAAAAAATCCTACAATCATGGCAGACAAGCGGCTCTATAAAATAATTTTCCTGAATGGCGGAAAGGTNTACGAATTGTTCAGTGAAGGTGTGACGTCCAGCGGGCTGTGGGGCTTCATCGAGGTTTCAGGCCTGGTGTTCGAAACATCAGATGGGCTGGTGATAGATCCGACTGAAGAAAAAATGCGTGAAGAGTTTAAAAGCGCGAAGGTCTTACACCTCCCTATCCAGAGCGTGCTGCGCGTCGAGGAAGTTGAGAAGCGTGGCCAGTGCCGGATTCGCGATCGTGAGTCGGGAGAGAAAGTGACACCATTCCCGGTGCAGCCACACGGACGTTCAGCTTCAGACTAGGGAATTATTTCGGCGTTTCTCAGGGCCTGGAGCAATTCTTCCAACGGAAAATCCTCGAGTACGATTTTACTTTGCGTCAAACCGGCCGCGTCCGGTTGTGACTCGTTGCCAAGGTGCCGGTCGAGGTCTGCTTCGCGCAATTGCCCATCTTCCCCGGATGTTTGCTCATCCCATTCAATGACCACATCCGGCACGATACCCTCGGCCTGGATCGAGCGGCCGG
>BS_KBA_SWE02_21mDRAFT_10000614_pt1 | contig 13473 bp, 15 predicted proteins | sample BalSeasSWE02_21m_FD_9196 | JGI IMG/M metagenome (IMG submission 9196)
CTGATAAAAGAGCTGGAAGCGATCAACGTTCCGTCTCATACGGTATGCGCCAACCTCTACTCTCCCGTAGATAACATCGTGCTGCCTCCCGAATCTCTTGCGGCAGCGCCGGAAAACTGGATACAGGAAAAGACAGCTCCCATTTCTCACGTGACATGCCTCTATCACAAACCCACATTCAACCAGGTGTTCAGACTTCTCTCACGGTTTGCCGGGAACAGTTTTAAAAACAGTGAAGAATCGAGGGAGGTATTGTGATGACTTTAAGAAAAGGTCTTCTTCAGCTGTTCCTTATCGTATTCTTCCTTGCCCTGTGTTGGGGTGGTTTCTTTCTTGTGAAATCCACACTTCAGCTTCCATTCAGGGCAACCAACGATGCCCTGCACAAGGAAGGCGCCATCATTACGCTCGATTCCCTGATCCCTGCAGGTACATACATAGAGGAGAAGACCACCATCGGCGAAGTGGCCAGGATTCGATTTTCGGTTAAGAGCTCAGGGGTCCAGAGGGTGATGGACGGCCTTTTCAAGCAGGTTCCACCCGAATACCGGCTCATTGGGAACCTGGTGCTGTTCCTTTTCTGGGTCCTCTGCTATTTGACCTTTTTGAGGGTATTTACTTTCTTAGGGTATGGTCGGGCTTTTCGCACAAGCCTTCTTCTTGCCGGCGTCACCTATTATTTCATGCCCGATCCCATGTCAGGAGCCATGGACGATTTTTTCTTCCTGGGTTTTCCGATCCTGATCATCATTATTCGCTTTTACATGGTTCGAAAGAAAAGAAAAAAACTTGCGGAATCATAGCCTCATCGGTTTCATTGTGCTCATTGCATCACATTACGTTTCAGGTTCCGGGACATGGCCGGTATAAAGGCTTACCCCGTAGGGAACCCGGTCCACCTTGAAATCGTGGGGCTTGGTGAAAAAGGGATCATCGACCACCTGTTTCAGCAACTCATCTCTGTATCGCGGGTGGGCGATGCTGGCAATGGCCACAGCCTTGTTTCCGGTGGTCAACCCACGGAGGTCTGCGACCCCGTATTCCGTCACAATCACCACGCCGTCATAGGAAGATGCAGTCAGGGTGACGCCGGCCGGATGATGGGGCACGATCTTGGAGTGGCCTTTGTTCGTGATGCTCTTGACCGCTATAATGGGCGCACCGTATTCCCGGCGGCTGATGGCCCGAATGAAATCGGGCTGGCCACCGACACCGCTGTAATATTTTCGAGGATCGATGAAATCGGCCCAGACATTGCCGAACAGGTCGATGCCCATGGCCGTATTGATAGAGATGAACGGACTGTTTTTGCGAATGATTTCAGCCCCGTTTGTGTAACCGCATGGACGCATCTGCACGCCGGTACGCATATGGCAGAAGTCATAGAGGTCTCTTGATCCCATGATCAGGGATGTGGTGCTGTAGCCCAGATTGGCCTTTTTCTTGCGGTTGGTGACAATCCCCATCTTCTGCAGCAGCATGAGCCCGTCGCCGTACAGTTCGGTCTGCACCCCCAGATCCCTGAACCCGCTGTCCCGGATGATGCCGATGACCGAATCGGGGATTTTGCCGATCCCTGTCTGAAGCGTCACGCCGTCTTGGATAAAGTGTTCGACAATGAGTTCGCCGATTCTCCTCTCCGCATTGGGCAGATCGTCGAAATCGGGCGGATCGAAGGCATAAACCGGCTTGACATCCGCTTCCACCAGATAGTCTATGGAACCGGCATCCACCACACTTTGCCCCTCGGTGAACGGCATGGACGGATCCAGTTCGGCCACCACCACCCGGGCATGATCAATGGCCGTATGGATCGCCTCCACGGATAGTCCCAGGCTGTATTCGCCGGTGTGGGGATTCCGGGTCACTTTCATCAATACTACATCGGTCTGGTATTTCTGACCGGAGCCGATCAGGCCGTCCACATTGGCGAGCGTACAGGGAAGATAGTAGGCACGCCCCTGGTTGGCGGCTTTTCGCACCTCTCCTCCTGAAAAAATGGAGTAGGCCATCACCCGGTCCTGCAATCCTTCTTCCAGATAGGGGATCGGTCCCTGAAGCAGGAGATGCACCATCCGCATAAAGGGCAACTGTGGCGTACCGGCCTTTATGGCATGAGCCAGAGATTCAATGAGGGTGGTTGGTGTTGCAGCGTTGGATCCAACATAGCAGTTGATGGATGTTCGTCCCTTGAGGTGTGCGGCAATGACCTCGCCCAGTTGATCCGCGAAAATAATCTGTGGTGTTTTCATCATGGTTTCGTTCCTTTTTGCATGCTTAATAGGATGAACAGGGACTGAAGGGCTCTTGTGACGAACAATCGTCCAGGAAACCGTCTTGTATGGTCACCCCCATCTCTTTGGCGATCGCTTCCAAATAACTCACACGTTTTTTGGCAGCCTCCGGATTACTGGCGCCCGGTCCGCACTCGACGCCGCCATTGATGATATTACGGATACATCGTGCGGCTCTGATACATCAGGGCAAATATTTTCCCCGACATTTGCCCCACCCCGGTACGCCTGAAAATCAACTGTTGCCAGATTAAGCTGGAATCAATCAAAATGTCAATACGGGTAAACTTTTAGGTAAAAACTAAGCGAAGTTTTTCACGTTTCCTCATCACAAGCATCTTCCCGATATCGTTGAAGAGAGTGAAGAGCCTGCGCTATTTGATGTATTGCTGGAAATTGCCCAACGGGAACGGACTTATCCCTCAGACAAACCCGCACCCCAAGCCAAGGGAATTGCTATCGCATTAAAATCCGTAATCCCCCAAGAGAAATAATTTGCCTTTCCCTTTTTTATTCCCACTCCCGCGGATCGAAAAATCGTCCGGATGGAAGTCTTAAACTCTTTCCAGGGAACATGGTTGTCTGCCTGATGGTGAGAGTCTTTCAGTACGACGGACTGTCCCCTTTCTATCTTAAGAAATTTTTCAACGTCGCCATTCTGAGCGCCGTGTAAGCGGCGGACAATAACTCACTATTGTAAGCCCCGAACTTGACATAGGGGAGAATTCCGCTTTCAGGCTTCCCGTAACAGTAAATAGATAACAGTTCCTCCTTTGAAAACTGCTCAACTTTCCATCCATTGGACTGCAGCCTCGTCTTGAGGTTATCCATATCCCTATAACCGTCTTTCGGCTTCAACTTCATCCGGACGGGATTCATTGGAATCTTTATTTCTTTTCCATCAGCCATCTCAAATGCAGCGTCCCCGATCTTTTTCATTTTTTCAAAATCCAAATAATCCGAGAGGGCGCCATTGCGGTCTCTTTCAATCACCCGGCGCTGTGCATCCCCTGCCCGGCAATCAATATAAAGGATCACTTCGAAATTTTCGATATCCTGTGTTCTGAAAAGTCGTATATTCTCGTAAATACGGCCCGGCAAGAAATAATATGGCTCCCGCATGTCTTTCAAATGCAGGCATCTCCAGTAAAGACCAGTCCGTTTGGCAAGACTTCTCCCCAGCGTGCTTTTCCCGGCTCCCGGAGGCCCGTCAATACCGATAAGATTCGGAAATATTTGTTTTTCATAAAGTATACCGACAATAAGGTCGGCACACCGGTCAACCGCTGCGATATCTTGATAGGGTCTTTCCAAACTGCCGGTAAGAAGCTTTCTTACTCCTCCTTTCACAGCCGATTTTACAGTGTCTTTTGCCAGAAGATTCGCTGTCGCGGAGGTGAGAAAAGAAGCCGCCATGCCTCCTACAATAGCCCCATGGGGCCAACTGCGTTTTCTGTGGTGATTTACCGGTTTTGATGATTGCGCCATTTTCGACCTCGCTAAGGAGAAATCCGGTGCCATAGTCAAAACGGGGCGAAATCCGTGTGCCAAAAAGTGGAATCGATATTTTCATGGCGTCTCATCTCCCTGGTATCCGAACGGGCAATTTGCATGCCAACATTTCCGATAAAGGACATTTTGATTGTGATGACAAATGGTTCAACCTGGAAAAAATAACAGTGTATGAAAAACGGACATTGAAATGGTTTCAGTTATGGGAATAGCAGAGCGCAACTGGTTGCAGTAGTGCAATCCATTTTGGAAGGTTTAACGATGAGGGTGAAGAAATCATGGTTGAAAGTCGTTTATTTTGACAGATTTTTTACAAGTTAGAGGCAGAAGGAAAGATAGTTGTGATTTAGAAAATTTACGTCTTCAATGCCGGAAGGCGTATCTTAAAGATCGTCCCTCCGTCCAATCCACTTTCGACATCGATCGCACTTAAGTGCCCGTAGATTCTATGTAAACGACGAGAAGATTGGAGATGCTCCTGGAACATCGATCCGTTTCGCTCTCCACAACGGATAGATATCCTATAAATTTTTCCGCGCTTTCGGGGGGCAAAGCAGGTTTTCGACCGTGAACACGGTGTATGAACCGGCTGCAATGAAAGGAAAAATAGGTGGAATAATAAGAAGCCTGTGCCATCAAAAAGGGCTTGAACTGCATGAATGCCATGCGATGCCGGATCATATACACTTGCTCTTGAGTATTCCCCCGAAATTCAGTTTTTCGAACACAGTCAGATAGATAAAAGGTAAACGCGCTGTCAGAAAACATGTCTTATTAACGTTTCTGTTAAGCATCCAAGGATGGCATAGTTAATGCACAGTGACATGACCAACAGGTAGGAGAATAAAAATGAATTTTCACCGGAAACTAAAAAGATCGAGGTTGAGGGTCCCGCGGAAATCCCGGGCTGTTACAAAGAGGCTGCCTCTGCGTGAAAAACAGCGATTGTCTCCGGCAATTAAGATTTATATGCTGAATGTAGGGATTCAGACCGTTAAAAGGAAAATACACTCTTTGGAGAAACGGACCAGGGCGTTTGGGAAGGCCTCCCATCCCCGTCCTTACATAGCATTTGTTGACCCGGACAGGTGTGTTGGGTGTGGGACCTGCAGCGAGGTCTGCCCCGCCGGCGCCATCACCGTTCAAGAGACGGCCAATATCGATCGAAACCGATGCACTGGTTGTGGCGATTGTTTAGAACGGTGTCCCGCGGATGCGATTACCCTGCAACCATTGAACAAGGATTGCAGCAAAGCGTTTCGCGGCGACGTTTGAGCCGTTACAAAAAAAAGGACCCGGCATTCAGGTTCGCTTCGACAAACGAATTTTGGCTGCCGAAATATCATGACGCCCCGATCGGTGGAAGGAGAAACCGAAATGAAAAGGACAGTTTTGGTGATATCCGGTGCATTTGTTTCCGGTGTAGTGCTTGGCGCCAACCGGCCACTTCTGAAATTTTTGTCTCCTTCAGCAAGGGCCGGAGGCAAAGGGATTGCAAAGATGTATCATTGCCTGCTTACATTCATAGTCAGACGGAAGGAACATATTGAAGATCTTGTCGCAGAAGCCAAGATGTGAAAATACTGTAAATGGGATGAAAGGACGATTGTTCTTTTCTCATGCATGCCTGACCCGAAGCGGCTATATCCCCGTCTGAGGTGAGACGCTGGGACTGGAGGTGAATATGAACGCCGGCGTAAATCCGGATAAAACAGACAGTGACGATCAGGTGGCGTATAAGCGTGTTCGGGTTTATCCAGGACGAATCAGACTTGATATCGAAGAAATTTTCCACAGTCGAAATGAAAAAGTAAGAAATTTCCTGGGCAAGCTGGCCCATACGCCTGGCGTTACTCAAGTAAAATTCAGTGCTGTTACAAAAACGGCAATCATCCATTACACGCCCGACACCCTCAAACCGCAGGAGATTTTCAGCCGCGTACGCAATGGTCACCCAACCCGGGAAATGGACGAAGCGGCTGAACAAGAATTAGATATTATCATAAACTATACAATGAGCAAGAAAGGGGGTGACCTGGAGCTTTTAAAAATCAATCGATATGGAGATCGGCTAACCACATGGAAGATCAAAAGAGATGTCCCGGGCCGAATTCGATTGAGGAATCCCTTCCTGCTGCAAAACAGGTTTCTTGCTAAAAGGCTGGATTTCGAATTGGCCAAAACAACCGAAATAACAAAATACAATGTCAGTTATATATCCGGGGGGGTTCTGATTGTATACAATGAAAAGGTACTGAACAAAAACAGGCTCATTTGTCAATTGGACCAGATACTTTTCACTTTTATGCAGGAAGCCGAAGACCCTGTCCAAAAATCCAATAAACTTGCGCTTTCCTCGGCGTCAATGGTTTTCGCGGTCGTGGCGGGAAACTTCGCGCCTTGGCTCATCCCGTTCAGCGTGATGTTAATTCTCTACACAGCCAAGCCTATTTTTCAAAGAGCCATAAAAGCCGCGTTTGAGGAAAGAAAGATCAAAGTTGATCTATTGGATGCTCTGGTCACTATTTTGGGTCTGGTCTTCGGGCAGTTCGGTTCAGCCGCATTTATGGTCTGGATATTGGACATGGCAGATAAACTGATGGAGAAAACAACCGAGCAGTCCAAAATATATCTGGATCAAATATTCGGGAAACAGGTTCGTTTTGCCTATTTGCTAAAAGATGGACAGGAAATTCAGGTCCCGATTGAAACCTTAAAGCAAAATGATATCATCTCCGTCAACACCGGGGACCAGATTCCGGTCGACGGGATCGTTGTTGACGGCGAGGCGATGATTGACCAGCATAATATTACCGGGGAATCGGCGCCCGTGGAGCGGAGCGAAGGCGAAGAAGTCTTTGCCTCAACGCTGCTGGTGGCAGGAAAGGCGCTCATAAAAGCGCTTAAAACAGGTGAAAATACCTATGCCTCTCAGATCATCCACATTATCAACGCCGCGACAGTGCATAAGGTAAAAGTTCAATCCATAGGAGAACGCCTGGCAGACAGGATGGTTGTCCCGACGCTTGGTATGGGGGCGCTGGGGTTGCTTGCAGCCGGGCCCAATGCACTGCTGGCCATCATTAATTCGGATTACGGTACGGGGATCAGGGTCGCGGCTCCTGTCGCAATGCTATCCCACCTGGCGATTGCGGCCAAACAGGGCGTCCTGATCAAAGAAGCTCACGTACTGGAGAGCCTCAAGGATACCGATGTCGTCCTTTTTGACAAAACAGGCACGTTAACCAAGGAAGTCCCCGAGGTTTCCAGGATTATACCGGCGGATGGATCGTTTGAAGAAACGCAAATCCTCCTTTACGCCGCTGCGGCAGAGCAAAGGTTTTCCCACCCGATCAGCCGCGCCCTCCTGACTAAGTCCGAGCAGTTGGCTTTGAAACTGCCTCCAAGAAACGACGCAGAATATCAAGTGGGTTTTGGGATCAACGTGCGCATTTATGACGATCTGGTGAAAGTCGGCAGCTCCAGGTATTTTGCAAGAGAAAAGATCCACATTCCGGAGTCGATACAAAAAGAACTCGGAAATACAAGGGCCCAAGGAAAGTCGGCCATCTTTGTGGCGGTGAACGAAAAGCTGGCGGGAATGATAGAATTTCAGTCCAGCAGCAGGCCCGAGGCAGGCCTCGTGATCGATAAATTGAGAAGAAGGGGGATTCGGGAAATTGTTTTGATCTCCGGGGATCACGAAGCACCAACCAAATACCTGGCGGATCAATTGTGTGTGGATCGCTATTATTCCGGAATCCTTCCGCACGAAAAGGCGGAACATGTAAGGCTACTGCAACAAGAGGGCAAAAAGGTGATTATGGTTGGGGATGGTGTGAATGATTCCGTCGCCCTATCATGTGCCGATATCGGCATATCCATTAGTGGGGCATCGACAATTGCCATGGATGTTTCCGATGTTGTATTTATGGATGGAGATCTTAATAAATTTGATTATTTATTTGATATTTCTGAAGCTTTCAATCGAAACGTAAGACGGAGTTTTTTAATGATATTGATTCCCAACACCCTTTGTATAGCCTTGGCCTTTTTTCGACTCGCCGGTCTACCGGTTTCAATGGTTTTAAATAATGGATTCAACTTCCTGGCAACCATCAACGGAATGCTTCCATATTTTGACCGGAAAAATTCAAAAAAGCCCTGAAAAGAAGCGTATTCGGGTGAGCGCCGAAAGAAAGGAAATAACAAATGTTACGTACAATGACCCAGGATAATGTTCAACGATTTATATCGATGAAATCGAATCGCCTGCAACCCGTCCCCTTATCTGAAACTGATCTGTTACCCGGAGACCATATTTTCGTTAAACGAAGCAGCAGGATGTATAAACACCACGGGATTTACATCGGCCATGGAAAGGTTATCCATTTCAGCGGTTCCATAAGAGAAAAGATAGACCCTTTAGTTCGCCAAACCGATCTTTCAACGTTTCTGAAGGGCGGGATACTGCAAAAAAGAATCCATGATAAGATACTCCCTGCTTCCGAGACGATCCGTATCGCTAAAGAGCAACTACGGAAAAGAAATTTTTCAGTGATTTGGAATAACTGCGAGCATTTCGCAACATATTGTGCAACAGGAAAGAAGAAGAGCCGGCAGGTGAAACACGGCTTATACGGTTTGAGTGCCGTCGCAGCCGGGATACTGATTCTCGCTTTAACCGGAGCTGTACTTCATCGCTAATTCGAAAATCCTGAAAAGTAAACCCTACCGTTGCATTCATCCGGTCAATACGTAACCGGTTATGCGCTTATGCATCGCTGTTAACCCACAGATGCCGGATACTGGTCAAAGATCCCGTCTTTAGCGGGGATACCAGATGCTGGTCAAGGATCTCGCCTTTTGAGAGGATATTCAAGAAGGCTCAAACGGTGCAAAAAAAACCAGAATGCGGAGACCAGTATCCAGGATCAGTCGGTATTGGCAATGGTTTTCGTTGCAGCTACTCAGTTTGAACAGGAATTTTCATGCAACTGAAGGGTAAAGAAAGGCAGGGAAACATAAATAAGAGAAATCCACGAGGAAGCAATGTAAGGAAAAATTGAAAATGTTTCATGAAACCATAGATAGAAAGCATGCCATTTCGGTCCTGGCCAGGATAACCGCGGGTACTGTCGGATTCATTCTGTCTCCCCTATCATGGTGGAATGATCTGTTCGTAAATTTTCCTCTGAGTTATGCCTTTGCCTGGATTGTCGGCAAATTTTTTAATTCCTTCATGGTGATTCATAAATGGTTGTTTGTAGATTTGTTTGTGCTCGGCTATTTCTTAACCAATCTCATCGGCTTTTTGATGATTCATTCCAGCATATCCGGATGGAAAAGAAATCAAACATTTTCTATTAAAAGCCAGATCGTAATATCAATAATCTACACATTCATCATCGTCTGTTTCTTTTCGTCAACTATTTTTGTTCCCGAAAGCAGCTTTAATATTTTACCCCAGTGGGTGCGGCCATAAAACAAAACACCCAATTCATAATGAAATAGGAATGGGGCAAGTCTGCTCTTGACTCACCTTCTTGAAAAGAGGTCACAAAAGACGATAATCTTTTCTTTTACTGAAAATCAGACTGGAGTTAACGGGGGTGAATTAACAACAAAAATAAAGTGGGAGGTGAGTCAAGAGCAGACTTGACCCCATGAACCTCGCGCCCGAGCCATGATCTATCCTTCCCTCTTCGCGCTCCTTCTGGTCAATGTCCTTGGGAAACTCTATATGGGGTAAGGCCACATTATCCAGGGGAACTCAGTACGCAAAGTTTTCGTTCGTACCGGTAAAAGAAGATATAAAGCCCCAAAGCAAGGAGGAGGAAGTCTCGGAAGATCAATGTCCCGGCAAAGGTCTCCTGGGCTCCGGAGTTTATGGAAAAACAACCGCAGTCAAATTCGTGGCCGCGGATAAGATTTATGGAAAGAGCCGTTATGAAAAACAATAGCATGGCATTGACCATGAGTGCGGCGGACCGTGGATAAAAACCGATGATCAAGGCGATCCCCGTAACAAGCTCCAGGAAAGGCACGATAATGGCAATCAGGTTGATGAACGGGGCAGGGAAGAGGTCGTACCCGTAAATAATTTTTGCGAAAACAGCCGGCGCCAGGACCTTGTCATAACTGGCATATACAAAAATTCCCCCGAGAATCCAGCGTGCCGCCAACTCAGTCCCGCTGTTATCATGAAAAGTTTTGATAAATCTATTCAATGGGATACCCTGCTGCTTCCCATCCCGGGAATCCGTCGATAAAAACGCCTGTCTCCAAATATCCAAACTCCAAAAGACGTTGTGCCAGCTTGTGACTGTCCTCACAGGTTCTGCCTGAACAATAGGTTATGATAGGTTTATCAGGGGGATATTGTTCAGAAAAGGCCTCAATTTTTTCATCAAATTGCCCCACCGGCAAAGAAACTGCTCCCTTGATATGTCCTTCATCATAATCATCCTGTGATCGGGCATCCACAAAAACAAACTGTTTACTGTCATACAACTTCTTTGCCAAGGTTACGTCGCCGATTTCAAGATCGTTGAGGACAATATGGTTCTTTTCATTGGCCGTAATCACGCCTTTTGCGGTATCCCACTGACCGAACAGTGCAATCCCGGCCGGTGAAAAATAATTAACGGCCAACGCCGCGATGATCGATACGCTCAGAAGGATGCTTATTTCTTTGAATGCTTTCATTGGCCTTTTCATGTCTATTTCAGCAGAGCAAATGAATTTTTAAGGCCGCTTTCAATCGGCGTGCGTTTTCCCAAGAGTGAGCATGTTCCGACAATATCCAATTTGCATTGTAAAAGTAAAACCTATAAGTAAATTGACAACCACTTTTTTGCGCCTAATTTCTTTTCGAGGAGTTTTTTCATAACAACCGTCCAAAAGGAGGATAGACCATGGAAAACGCAATCGAGAAACCATAGCAGCCAATCATCAGAATGCCGCGGATTGGTGAGCCCGCCCCACAGTTTGAAGCAGTCACCACCCAGGGAACCATCAAGCTGGAGGATTTTAAGGGAACCTGGTCGGTCCTGTTTTCACACCCTGCTGATTGCATCTTTTAGGTTACATTTCCCGTAATTGCCGATTTAAACAAAGAGGTGGCAACGAAATACGGGATGATCATGCCCGGTGAAAGCAAGACCGAGACCTCAAAATGGTTCCCCCTTTGCCGTTCAGTAGACCTCAAAGTACACACGTTGAAGCAATCCTCCATCCGCCGAGGTTATGTCCACCCTCCATGGACCGATATAGCGCTGGTCCAAAAGTGTCTTAAAGCTCCAGGTCCTCCAAGGGGACGATTTGATATTCAATGAAATATCGCTGACCTTCCGCCCTTTAAAATAGTAGATGTGTCTGATCGAAGCATGAACGCTCCTGCATTTTATCAAATTCCATATATAAATCCTGTCCGTCGACCATTGAAAAGAATTATTCTCTCCATAGGGACTTCTGTTCTTTACGTCACTGCAAACGACCGCCTCTATAACTTCTGTGTTGTTTTCATGATCCGGTCGAGCTCCTCCTGTTTGTTCGGCTGATGCAACCCCCAAGAGCGGCGTTGCAGGCCTTGGTATTCTCCCGGGTTGCACACTCGGTTGCGGCGCTTCATTGGCTTGCCGGTTTGGCTCCCTCGCCGGTGAAGGATCAACCTGTGCCATTTCGTTGTCTCCATGTTCCATATCTTTTTGCAGGTCCTCTAATTTGGTTGATGATATGGCGTAATCTTTCAGACTCAATGTTGAGACATTGCCTTCCGATCTTAGGGGGAGAGTCGCTTGCAACCCCTTGTCTTTTTGTACCTGAAGATTGGCGACAACATGAGACTTCTCTTGATCCTGAGAAAACAAATGATAAACTCCGAAAGTCAAAAAGAGCAAAATGATGAAGCACAGAAGAAACCAGTTGCTTTTATTGAAGAAAAAGGCAATATGGCCCTGTTTAATTTTGTCTTTCCATATCTCTTGTTCTCTATTCTTGGCATTATCCCTTTCCCGGCAATGTGAATCAAATCGGTCCAGCGTTTCATGTGCGTTTATTCCGATGGCCGTTGCATAAGAAGAGATATACCCTCTGACATATGGTCCTTCAGGAATTTTTGCGAAGTCATCTTTTTCGATGAAATCAAGATACCGTTCCGTAATATGGGTCAAATGGGCAACTTCTCTCAAACTGAACTTTATGGCTTCCCTTTGTATCTTCAGATAGTCCCCAAAGGTTTGCATCTTTTACCCTCCATATTCTCTTCTTCCGTAAACCGGTTCAGCCAAGAATCCACGATGCTTCTGCTCGTTTCTTTGTCCCATTTCGTCAAAAGCTGGATTCGTGTCCATCCATTACAGTTACATGCGTTGTGGGCACGGTTTACAATTGGCAAACAGGCTCTAAGTCCGTCTTTTGAATCTGAAGGTCTTCAATGAGGTATTGAATGCTTCTTGGAGGCATTTTTCTGATGGCGGAAGGCGATTTGTTGATGAATTCTGCCACCTTTCTGTCCGTATCCGTACCTCTTTTTGTTCTTACTCCGTTTGACTTTTTACTTTTGCCTCCAGATTCATGAATCCCTTGTTCCAATTCTTCATTAGCAGCTTTTGTGGCCATCAGAACCTCCTCTCACACGGCGCAAAAATAAAAAGCCCAGCTACCCTTTACCGCAGATAACTAGGCTCCTTCATTTCTCGGCAACCCGGCTATCTTGTCCAAGACCCGTAGCTTTCCGTCCCCATCTCACGATGGGTTTGGCATTCCCCAGGAGAACCTTTCAACCCCGACAGCCTTGATAATGTCTCGTCGGGAGGCAGGCATCCACATTTTCAGGTATTTCTTCTTGCAGCGACCTCCTGAATACAGTTTAAATAACCCCTTGGAAGAATTCATCTCGACATAAAGAGTAAAAACCCATGCTCAGCGCATCGGCAAAGAATAATTACGCAATTCTATTGAGAACTTATAACATTCCCCGAGTACGCATGTCAATGGTGTAAAAATAGTTTTCTCAAGTCAACAGAAGTTTTTCCGGCCCCTGTATTGCGTATTCAAAATAGGTCCCCCGTTTTCATTCACCGCATGAACCTTCTTTAATTGCCTTTAATTAAACCACGGGCTATGCCCGTGTGACCCTAAGGGTTCTACCTATACGGGGGGATAGCCTACCCCATAAACTTTAGATGCAAAGGCTCAAAGTCTCCACTATTTCAAACCTTGAGAATAGTCGTTGTGGTCGCTGGTTTGTGGATGGCTAACGAGCCAGCGAATGTTCAAATGATCCTTTGAGAAAAGTTGCAAAGAACCATAAAGTATTTTCTCGAAACAATTGAGTGTTCAGTAGGATTCTTTGCCCCCTTCGAGGGGGCTTCATCATACCACGTCCTATGGGCGTGGTTGGTGATTGCATCTTTTAGATAGTACCTTATTTCCCGGTTTTCTGTCACAAAAAACAAGCAAATATTTGCGCCTTTGCGTCTTTGCCTGCCCAGTGAAACCTTTTTTGTGGCTACGGACACAAGCCGGGACAATATATAAATCAGCATGTTACAGCAGCTCCTGATGTTGATGCCCTTGGAAGAGGCAATTCTGNAAAATGCTCTACCAGCCATTCGAACGGATCATCAAATTTCGTTCTAAACAGTCGTTGAGCTGCCGTGGT